>Ga0209826_1002110_pt1 | contig 13351 bp, 13 predicted proteins | sample GOMGulsemesocosm_5_FD_184637 | JGI IMG/M metagenome (GOLD analysis project Ga0209826, IMG submission 184637) | Methane-oxidizing microbial communities from mesocosms in the Gulf of Mexico - GOM15C Gulf of Mexico (SPAdes) (version 2) | ecosystem: Environmental > Aquatic > Marine > Cold seeps... | reverse complement strand
CTTCATAGCCCTGCTTCGCCGGTAGATTATGCTGGGAACCATGAGGCATGGAACCGTTGTTTTTTGACCAGTGGTGCTTAATGTGGCCGATGAAGCTGGTGTCCCAGCTGTGGCGTGCCTCATTACGGTTCTGCCAATAGAGGATGAACTCGGCAATGTTGTTCTTAATAAACGTGGCGTCTACCCCAGCCTGCTGCACCAGTATATTGATGCAGTCGGCACTGGGTTGCCAGTCGTGGCTGATCAATTGGGCGGTGGGGTTGCGTTCGATACCCGCTTGCACAAAGCGCCATTGTTCCAGCACGTGTTTTGCAAAGACGCTGCCCCACTCTGAGTGGTGCGCCTTTTTCTCCATCCATTTGTGAATGAATTCTGCCACGGTTTCACGGATAAAGCTGTCGTCCACAACGCAGTTTTCACGCAAGTATTGCAAGGTATGCGCAGGTGGCGCCCAGTCGAGAGTCATGGGAAGGCTTTGTTTTTTCTCCATGAAGGGGGTCTCACGCTTATTCCAGTCATCGCCAACCCATCGGTAAAAGAGTGAGTCCCACGAGTGGTGTTGGGTGCCACTGTCCTGATGGTACTTAATAAAGCGCGTTAGGCACTGGCTAATAAAGCTAACGGGAATACCGTCACGGTGTAGTTGCTCTTGTATCTGTGTGCTCGGTTGCCACTGGCTGTCGACGCTGCAGGCGCGCTCTTCGCGCACCTGTTGCTGTTGATGGTGGCTCCACTGGCGACGTACCTGTTGGGTGAATTTCGAGCCCCAAGAGCGCTGAGACTCACCGCTCTCTCTCCAAAAATTAACAAACTCAGGCAGCTGTCCTAGGGCAAACGCTTCAGGGATGCCGTGTTGACCGATGAGTTGCAGGACTTCGCGGCTGGGTTGCCAGTTGGGGGCAATAGGCGCGGCTCCCGCTGTGTAGTTAGCGGGTGGTGTTTGCACCGGGGTGTTTATCGGCGGTTGGGCCGCAGGCGCCTGCTCGTTGAAAGCGAATAAAAGGCGTTGGCTTTGGCTGTAGGGCGCGGAGTGCAAATGAATAATCCCCTGCGCGCGCAAGCTTTGGCTGATTCGCGAGATGTCGACGTCACTCCAAAACGGCAGTGCACTGGCCAGTTGTTCATGCCCTAGCTGATACCACTTGTAGCCCTGTGACACCTGCCCCGCCTGTAGGCGAGCAAGTTCACTGAGCATGCCAAGCAGCGTGGCTTCTTCGAGGCCGATAGAGGCGGCTAGCGAAGGGGACACCAGCATGGGGCGTTCGGGGATCAGGGAGCAATTCATGGCGCCCACTTTACCATCGCCTTCTGGGGATGACTATCGCAGGTGCTTGCTGCCCGAGATTCGAGTGGTTATGGTGACCGGCATGAAACTGGGTGGCCAGCAGCGGACGATTGTTCGCTATGGGGCCTAGCCGTGTGGGTTGATCTATAGGGTATTACTTGTGGCAAAACAGAAAACCGCCTTTGTTTGTAATGATTGCGGTGCAGATTACAAAAAGTGGCAGGGCCAGTGTGGTGAGTGCGGCGCTTGGAACAGCGTGTCAGAAGTGCGCCTAGGGCCAACGCCGACTAATCGCAGCGGCAGTTTCGAAGGTTACGCCGGTGATGCGGGTGCCAGTGCGGTGCAGACCTTAGCGGAGATTGACCTGCAGGCCTTGCCGCGTTTTAGTTCAGGCACTGGCGAATTCGACCGCGTTTTGGGTGGCGGTCTGGTGCCAGGTTCGGTGGTGTTGATTGGCGGCAATCCGGGCGCGGGTAAATCTACGCTACTGCTGCAAACCATGTGTTACCTGGCCGGCAGCATGGACGCGCTCTACTGCACCGGTGAAGAGTCCTTGCAGCAGGTGGCGATGCGAGCCCAGCGCTTGGGACTGCCGACCGATCGCTTGCAGATGTTGTCTGAAACCAGTGTCGAAGCGCTGGTCGCCACCGCGCAAAAACACAAGCCGAAAGTGATGGTGGTCGACTCCATTCAGGTCATGCACCTGGCGGATATTTCCTCGGCGCCAGGATCGGTTTCACAGGTGCGCGAGAGTGCGGCATTTCTGACGCGCTTTGCCAAGCAGACGGGCACGGTGTTGTTCCTCATTGGCCATGTCACCAAAGACGGCAGCTTGGCTGGCCCCAAAGTGCTGGAGCACATGATTGACTGCTCAATCCTCATCGAGGGTTCCCACGACTCCCGCTACCGTACCTTGCGCGGCAGTAAAAATCGCTTCGGTGCGGTCAATGAATTGGGTGTGTTTGCCATGACTGAGCAGGGCCTCAAAGAGGTCAGCAACCCGTCGGCTATTTTCTTACAGCGTGGTGAGGATGTGGCGGCAGGTTCTGTGGTCATGGTGATCTGGGAGGGCACGCGGCCGCTGCTGGTGGAGTTACAAGCACTGGTCGATGACAGCCATCAAGGTAACCCCAAACGGGTCGCCGTGGGACTGGATCAAAACCGCTTGAACATGCTCTTAGCGGTATTACACCGCCATGGTGGCTTGATGATTGGCGACCAAGACGTGTTTGTCAATGTGGTCGGTGGGGTTAAAGTCTTTGAAACCAGTGCGGACTTGGCGTTGCTGCTGTCTATTGTTTCTAGCTTTCGAGACCGGGCTCTAGGGCACGATCTGATGGTGTTTGGCGAGGTGGGCCTGTCAGGGGAGGTACGCGCGGTTCCCAGTGGTCAGGAGCGCTTACGCGAAGCCGCCAAACACGGTTTTAAGACCGCCATTGTGCCGCTGGCTAACGCGCCCAAAGAGTCGCCGCCGGGCATGAAGGTAATCGCCGTGAAAAACCTACAGCAAGCGTTAGCGGCCATCGAGTAGTGGTTGGTGGGAGTCTTGGGTTTTCATACAGGCCGAGCAGAACTGTATGAGGCCTGAGGGGCGGGCTCATATCAGTGAGGGGTATGCAAGCTGGTGTGTGCGTTTAGCTCGTTGACCCCCCGGTTATGGTCTGCGGGTGGTGTGTGCTTGCCGAGCAGGTCACGAAGGCGTGACTGATTATCTATACCGGTCGCACGGCACTCTATACCCAGAAAGTGATCGCGTTGGTGAGCCAAGCGGCCTTGCATTTTGATTTTTTCGCCGTCGTCGGTGGTGATGGCCAGAATGACTTCCTCGCCCTCAATCAGCGGGTGGGGGTTAATCAGCGCCGCCAGCGCACCATTAAATGACAGGTCGATAATGCACACCGGCCATTTTTTTTGTGTGGTCATGAGGGTCGCATTGCTGCGGAAGTCGACTCGGGGGAAGTAACGCTTTTCACGACCTTGGTTGGTAGGGGCATTCATATGTAATTCCTTCGTATAAGGTGTCCACTAGAGTCATGTCCGCCAACGGCTGGGTCTATTGGCGGGCGTTGGCTCTGGCGACGAAAGCTCAGGCTAAAATCATTTCCGAGATTTCACGCTCTGCGGCTTCAGGGTCACCCAAATTCAGCTCGATCAAGCGGCGCAGGTGCCGAATACTCTCCACATCAATGCTGGTACAGGTGAAACCTCGCTGTTGATCACTGCTGCGAGCAAGTGTTAACTGCATGTCTATGCGTTCATCCTCGCCCAGACTAATGTAGGCAGAGAAGGGCGAGTCGGCTTGGAAGTGTTGATTTTCCTCGCGGTTAATCAGCAGCCCTTTGAGGGATATATCAATCAGTTCACAATCCCACTGCTGTTCACCCTGAGATAATACGACGCGGCTGTGAAAGTTAACGCGGCTAAAGTGGCGTCGCTCGGGGGAGGGCATAGTCAATTCCGTTTTGATAAGTCTGTGCCTTAAGTATAGATGCATGACCGTGCGCAGGCCACGGTTCGGTCATGCAGATAGGTTTGAGTGGTTATATCTATTGGGCGCTACATTCGAGTCGCGTACTTACTAATGGTTATAAGTTTGTGATGGCTTGCCGGGAGCGCGCCGTAGAATCTGGGCCGCGCATTGACTATTAACTAGGCAGTCGGTATTCTCGCGGTCTTTTAGAGGTGCCCTGAATTACGTAGTGGATGACGTGAGAGAGGGGTTAAACGGGAAGTTTGGTGAATCCATCGGTTAGCGCCTAGTTTGGCGATACAACCTGTGGATAATTCCAGCGCTGCCCCCGCAACGGTGATTGTCATACTGAGCTCCGGCTCTGTTCTGCCCTCCGCAGAGTATACAAATAGCCCGATACCGGCCTCTCAAATGACGCGCCCCTCTCCTTAGGAGTGTGCAGGCGCATAACGATAAAGCGGAGGGCTTTATCGGTGGTATCCCTTCTCTATGTGTCGTGACCACTTTTGGATCCGACTCAATTTTGAATATCCCACCCGTGACCCTCCCTCAATCTTGCATGATTTGAGGAACCTAGAATGAAATCTTTTACACTGCTGCCCTTGGTGGCCGTTGTTTCTTTATCCGCAGTTGCAGCAACACCTGTCGATGAGGCTCTCGTGGTAACGGCTAATCGTATGGCCACCCCTATTTCCGAGGTCTTAGCCCCTGTTAGCGTGATGACTGCAGCCGATATCGAGCGCCTGAACATCTCCCAAATGTCCGAGTTGTTGTCCCGCATGGCCAGCATCGAGACGCCAACCAGTGGCGGTGTGGGCACCTCAACCAGCGTCTATGTTCGTGGCGGCAACACAAACCACACATTGGTGTTGGTGGATGGCGTACGCATCAACTCAGCAACCTTGGGTTCAACTGCGTTACAGCACTTGGATGTTTCCAATATTGAGAGTGTTGAACTGGTACGCGGGCCGGCTTCCAGTCTCTACGGTGCCGATGCGGTGAGCGGTGTTTTACAGATCATCAGCAAGAAAATTGCTGGCAAGCACTTCACCGTGTCTTCGGAGTTGGGTAGCAATGACTGGCAGAATACCAATGTTCGGTTGGGTAATGGCAACGACACAACTCAGTGGTCTCTGGCTCTGGGTTATGAAGAACTGGGCGGTTTTGATCGCTCGACGCTGGACACTTTCCACAACGATGACGAAGACTCCTATCGCAATACGCAGTTGAGCGGCAATCTAAGTCACCAGTGGAGCGACACCGTTTCCAGTCGTTTCAGTGTGCAGCATAACGACGGTGAAACAGAGTCGGATAACGAGTGCCTGAATGGCTTTTACGCTGAGGTGGCTTGTAAGCCTTACGCCGAGTTTAAACAAGAGCTATATAACCTCGACAACACTTGGCAGGTTACCGATAGCTTGCAATTAAAAGCTCAGTTGGCTCACTCGGTCGACACCTCTAAAAACCATGATGATGTGGCTTTAGCGGCAGAAGTCGCGAGCAGTGACACCTATATGATTACCCGCAAAGATACTTTGGTATTACAGGGGGATTACCGCGTGAGTGACACGCTCGCGTTGGTGTTGGGCGGAGAGTACATCACCGATGAAGTCGAGTCCTCAAGCGCCTACTCCAGTACGGAGCGCGACAACAAAGCCTTCTTTGGTGTATTGAATTACGACCTTGGCAAGCACGGCCTACAAGTGGGTCTGCGCAACGACGACAACGAAGCGTTCGGCCGCCATACGACCGAATCCGTAGCTTGGGGTTACCAGCTGGCTGAGTCCCTGCGTCTGATCGCCAGTTGGGGCACAGCCTTCCGCGCGCCGACATTTAACGATCTGTACTGGCCTGAAGATCCGTACGGTCGCGGCAATGCAACGTTATCCCCAGAAGAAAGTGAGAACACGGAACTGGCTCTGAAATACTCGGGTGAAACGCAAAGCTTCAGCGCGGCTGTATTCAAGAACAATATTGACGGCCTGATCGAGTGGGCACCAGTGGACGCCAATGACCCTTGGGGGCAATGGCAGCCGAGCAATGTCGACAATGCGCAAATTGAAGGCTTTGAGCTGGATTACGTCGTGACAGTAGATCAATTTACCGCGACGGCTAATTACACTTGGCTGGACTCTGATAATGAAAACACGGACAAACGTCTGATCAACCGTGCGCGTCGTCAGCTAAATGTTGACCTCGACTACGCGGTGGCCGCTTGGCGTTATGGTCTGAGCCTTAAGGCTCGCAGTGATTTCTACGCCGATATTAACAACACTCGCCGCTACGGTGGTTATGGTGTGGTTGATCTGCGTTCACACTACGCGCTCACCCCGCAGTTGAACCTGTCGGCCAGCCTGACCAACATTTTTGATAAAGAATTCATTGAACGTGAAAACTTTGCTGATCCAGGTCGTGGCTTTAAAGTTGGTTTTAGCTACAGTCTTTAAGCTCGTCTTTCCCTGCGGGCTGTGGCAACAATTGCGCAGCCAGTGAGTTTTTGATCGAGCAATTGTTGTAAGCTGAGATCCTCAAGGTGCTGTGGCAGGCCTTGGGGATTTTTTTTGAATCGTTTAATAAATTATTCAATGGTTTGTCTATGCGCCGCCTAGCACCAAAAACATTATTGATTTTGCTCGGTGGACTGCTTCCTCTTTCTTTACTGTGCGGCCTTATTCTTGGTCCGCAGATTATTCTACCTTTCGAACTGCTGTCTTCGGGCGATGCTTCAGTGGTGTCTGATCGCCTTATCATTGAGCAGATTCGTTTGCCACGCACCCTAATGGCGGCGCTGGTGGGCGCGGCATTGGCGGTCGCGGGTGTGATGATGCAGGGTTTGTTTCGCAACCCTCTGGCCGACCCTTCATTAATTGGTGTATCGAGTGGCGCCTCGGCCGGTGCCAGTTTTGTGATTGTTCTGGGCGCTGGCTGGTTGGGCTCACACGATTTGTTGGGGGTGTCGGCGGTGGCCTTGGGGGCTTTTGCCGGCGCGGCCTTGGCCACCTATACAGTCTACCGTTTGGCGGCCCATGGCAGTGGCACATCGGTGGCCACCATGTTGCTGGCGGGCATTGCGATCAGCGCCCTGGCGGGGGCGCTGAACAGCTTCTTCAGTTTCATTGCCGACAACCACATGCTGCGCCAAATCAGCTTATGGCAGATGGGCTCTTTGAGTGGTGTAACCTGGTCTCGCCTGTGGTTCGCGGTGGTGGTGTTGGGCTGTGTGTTGTCATTCTTTCCGCGTTTTAGTGGCGCGCTGAACGCGCTGTTGCTAGGTGAATCGGAAGCGCGTCACCTCGGGGTAAACGTGCACCGTTTAAAAATACAGGTGATTGCCCTAGTCGCTTTAACCGTCGGCACCGCCGTCGCGCTCACTGGCACCATTGCCTTTGTTGGGTTGGTGACACCGCACATTATTCGCTTACTGATTGGCCCTAACCACCGAGCATTGATTCCCGCGTCTATGTTGGCCGGCGCTATGTTGTTAATGTTGGCCGACGCCTTGTCGCGCTATATATTAGCGCCTGCGGAATTGCCGATTGGTGTGGTCACGGCGCTGTTGGGTGCGCCCTTCTTTTTATCGCTGTTAAATCAGCAGCGCAAAAATCAGCGAGGCGTGTAGCCGTGGCAATTGATATTCAAACAATCGATACGCAAACAATGGGCATGGAAACCAGCGAACCGTTGTTAAATCTGGTTAATGTTGACTACCGCGTAGGCGATAAAACCTTGGTGCGCTCACTCAATTGCACAGTAATGGCTGGGCAGGTGAGTGTTTTACTGGGCCCCAATGGCGCCGGTAAATCGACACTGCTGAAGTTGGCCAGCGGGGAATTAACCCCCACCGTTGGCAGTGTTCACTTTCAAGGTACTAAGCTTGCCGAGCACGACCTAAGCGAGCGAGCACAGTGCCTTGCGGTGTTGCCGCAATCCTCTCCTTTAAGCTTCCCATTTTTGAGCGAAGAAGTGGTGCTGCTCGGGCGTACGCCGCACAGCACCGGCGCGCGCAGGGATGCCGACATAGTCAACCAAGCCTTAGGGTTGGCAGACGCAGAGCACCTGCGCCGCCAGGCCTATACACAGTTGTCCGGTGGCGAGCAGCAGCGGGTTCAGCTGGCCCGCATCTTTGCTCAGGTGTGGGAGATGCAGCCGGGTAGGGCGAACTTATTAATCCTAGATGAGCCAACCTCCGCTCTGGATTTTTCCCATCAGCGGTTAATCCTGCAGGCGTTGCGCGATAAAGCCGATCAAGGCTGCGGCGTGTTGTTGGCCCTGCACGATTTAAACTTGGCGGCGGCTTTCGCCGATCAAGTCCTGCTTATGGATAAGGGGGCGCTGCGCGCGCAGGGCTCGGTCGCTGAAGTATTGCAGCCGCCGTTGTTGAGCGAGGTCTTTGGTTTGGAATTTTACCGCATGGACCATCCGGGCTCGGGCAAACCCCTGTTGGTTTATTAACCTGCTGCGTTTATACGGACAGGCCTATATGGTTTGGCGGTGTTAGAATGCGACTCTGCGTGTACTTGTATCAATGGTGTTTTAAATGCGGCTCCCCTCTCTGTGTTTTTTCTTGTTTAACCTCTGTCTCGCGGTGTTTACCGTGGGCGTTCATGCTGTGGCTGTTGATTCCGTAGCTGCTGATACAGCGACTGCTAATACGGTAACCGTCATTGATGATCTGGGGCGCCGCGTCACCTTGGCAAAACCCGCGCAACGCATTGTGGCGTTGGCGCCGCATATTGTCGAAATGGTCTACGCCGTGGGCGCGGGGGATAAACTCGTGGGCGCGGTGAGCTACAGCAATTACCCAGAGGCGGCTAAAGCCTTGCCGCAGGTCGGCACCTATAAAGATTTCAGTGTCGAGAGTATCTTGCGCTTACAACCCGACCTAGTGCTGGCTTGGAGTTCAGGTAATGGCGCCGCCAGGCCGGAGCAGCTGGCCAGTCTGGGTTTGCCGGTCTACTACTCAGAACCTCAGAGCCTGGAGGGCATTGGTTTGGCGTTGGAGAAGGTTGGCCGCCTTACCGGTGCGCCCGACGCCCTGGCTGCGCGGCAAAGCTTTGATGACACGCTACTGGCCCTGCGCCAGCAGTACAGCGTACAAACGCCTGTCTCGGTGTTTTATCAGGTTTGGAATCAGCCATTGCAAACGCTCAACGGCGAGCACGTTATCTCCGATGTGATGGCGCTTTGCGGGGGGCGTAATGTTTTTGCAGGTGCTGCGGCCCTAGCCCCGCAGATCAGTGTGGAATCCGTTTTGCGCGCCAACCCGCAGGTGATCATTGCCAGTGGGATGGGGCAGGAGCGTCCCGAGTGGTTAGACGAGTGGCGAGGTTGGTCGCAGTTATCCGCCGTGGCGCAACTGCAGTTGTATTTTATTCCGCCGGATTACATCCAGCGTCACACCCCGCGTATTCTGCTGGGCGCCAAAATGATGTGTGAGCAACTGCAGCAAGCGCGTCAGGTCTATGGCTTATAGCTTTTGGTGGCTATCGCCGCCAGCCCTATAGATTGTTGAACAGGTAAGGTATTTTAAGGCCCCACCGCACAGGTCTGCGCCTAGCTGTAGTGACCCATAACCAGGAAGTGATGTATGTCTGATGAGTTTTCGCCCGAGTTTAAAGAGGGCGTGTACCAAGCCATTTTTAAGCGCCGCGATATGCGTCATTTTGCCGTTGGCGAAACCGTCGAGACCGAAGTGCTGGAGCGCCTGTTGGCCGCCGCCCACGCCGCCCCGAGCGTGGGCCTCATGCAGCCTTGGCGGTTTATTCGAATCGTCTCAAGCGAGACGCGCCAAGCGCTGCATAAGTTGGTCGAGAGCGAGCGCATAGCCACAGCCCATGCCATGGGCGAGCGCGAAGAAGAATTTATGCGACTCAAGGTGCAGGGCATTGTTGATTGCGCCGAAGTGTTTGTGGTTAGCCTGATGAACAACCGTGAGCAACATATCTTTGGCCGCCGCACCATGCCAGAAATGGATTTGGCCTCGGCCTCCTGCGCGATTCAAAATATGTGGTTGGCCGCACGGGCCGAGGGTTTGGGCATGGGCTGGGTGTCGCTGTTTGATCAACAGGCGCTACGCGTTGCCCTGGGGATGCCGAAAGACGCCGCGCCGATTGCTATCCTCTGCCTAGGGCCTGTGGATAAGTTTTACGACAAACCTATGCTGGTGCAAGAGGGTTGGGCGCAGCAGGGAAAACTAGAGAACTATACGATGGAAGACGGCTGGGATGTCGACAAAGCCAATGCCGCGCAAAAGCAGTGGGATGAGAAGTAGCAGATAAGAAATAGAGAGATGAAAATAGCGGAGTTGAAGAATAAAGGGCTGAGAAATAGAAAGGGGGTGCAATAGAAGAGGGGAGAAAAAGAGAGATAAAAGCCGTCGAGCTTATTAAGCTGGCTTTGCTCTGAAATGAGCAGCTCAAGCTGTAATTAGCAACTTGCACTGCACACCATTGATGGCTATCGCTTAAATACCTGGGATACCAATCGGGCCCGGCAGATCAGGAATACCCAAACACCCCGTCAGGGTCAGGCCAATAATCATTAACAAACTGATGGTGATTGCGCGCATGCTACATCTCTCTATTTATCATTGTTAAGCAGCCGTTCGGCCACTCTAGATCAACAGTGTATCACTGCAACAAAGCTCGTCGTAAGTCATCGCGCACTTTGTCACCCTTACGAAAATCATATATCTTTAAAATAAGTGGGACAGGAAACTCGGCTGGATCCTTGGTCGGAAACGGTTGTTTAGCCTTTGGTTACTCAACGCGCAGGCTTGTTTTGTTTTGAATGGATTCGGATTCTCTCCGAAGACCTCCGTTCTTTTACTGGCGGTTCAGCCACGCATAAATGATAGAGATCGCAAGGTGAATATGCTCGATATGCAAATATAAGGAGCTCATGATGAGAGAGCCACAGGTAGTAACCAATCTTGTACTTTACGATGGAGAGAAGATAGTTTGCCAATGTAGTTTTCAAAGTCTTGAGGGTAGGGTTACCAACGCTTTCCGCTCTACGGATGGATGCGATCTGAAAGTGACACATTTTTACAAGGACACAACTTGTACTGTAGAGATTCTATACCAGTTAAATGACCATGCAATATACTCGCTCGATTTAGATATTCCTATCAATCGTACTAAGCTGAAATGGAAGAAAACTAAGTTGGGAGAGTGTTACGAGCTATGTTATCGCAGTGGGCTTGAGCCAACAGCCTAGCAAGGCACAGCAACCTATCCCGTTGGTCGCTGGGACGTCCAAAACTGCGCGTATTTGGCAGCCCTAGTGTGCGACGTTAACTAATCGTTACGTCGAGTCGGTTTGATGCGTTTCTCATTATTTCTTCTGGTTCAATAAATTCAATTTTCCCTTTCACTTAAAATTCGTAGGTCCAGTGAAAGACATTTAAACTCAGCGGGTAATCTTACAACGCGTTAAAAAACACCGCACAGCTCGCAATTAATAGAGTGGTTTCGATCACTTCAATACTGGCGCCCAAGGTGTCGCCTGTGTGGCCGCCCAGCCGAATAAGCATTAATTTTCTCAGTCCCCACAGAACGATCAGGCAGGTGGCTATTGTAACCAGTGTGCCGGTTACCCCGCTGAAGATAAACGCGACGAGCAAGGCCAGTAGCGCGGATATTTTTAGCGCGCTGCGAGAGGCGTGTTCAATAAAGGTTTGCGCCAGCCCCGTAGGGTTAACGGTGGCAGTGGTTAAAAACAACAGCAAAGGGGCGGCGCGGCCAATAAGCGGCGCCAACAACAGCGGCAAGAAGTGCTGTTGTTCTATGAGGTAATTCAGGGCGCTGAATTTTGCGATCAGCATCAGACCAACGATCATCACCGCGGCGCTGCCACAGCGCGGGTCTTTCATTATCGCAAGCAGTTTGTCGCCGCTTGCGCCGGAGAGCCAGCCGTCGGCGCTGTCGGCAAGGCCGTCAATATGCAGGCCGCCGCTGCACAATACCCAAACCGTTAATGTCAGGGTCGCCACAATTTGCGCCGGCAATAGCGGGCTCAACAGCCACGCGGTTAGCGTAATGATGATGCCTATGGTTAGACCCACCCAGGGGAACATCGGCAGTGCTCGCCCAGAATCCAGCGCTGAAATTTCGTCGAGTCGTGGCATGGGCAGGCGGGTGAGAAAGACAAAGGCAGTGATCAGCGCCCGGCAGTATGGCCGCTGTTTTAGCTGGGTGATCATGATTGTTCTGTTCCGTTTCTGGTTGGGCTCATTCGCCCGACAGGGTTTCGACGGCGACGCCGCTGATGTCCATCATGCCGTGGTTGTAAAACAAAATTTCTATTTCACAAATGAGCCCATCGCGGACGATAAAGCGGGTGGCGATCAACACCGGCTGCTCGACAAAACTTAATTTCTGTTTGTAAAACACACAGGCCTGTTCGCCTTCTACTGTCCAGTTCAGGTCGTAGCACTCTTCCACCATGTCGTAGATGGGGCCGTTAAGCAGTTCACGTAAGTGCGCGGCGTTACGGCCGGTGTTCATGCCAATCTCAATGCGCTGGCAATCGTCATGGAAAGGTATTTCATCTGGTTTTTGTTCAACCAAACCTTTGAAAATATAACATTCCGCAGCGTTAATAATGGCTTCTCGCGAGGTGTTGCTGGCTGACATGGCGGCGACTCCTGTGTTTTCTTTTGACATAACAGCAGTCTGGGGCCCCGTGAAGTGGATAGCAATAGGGCGCTGATTCGGGCGGCACTCTAAACTGGTTGAAAAAGCTCGTGGGCACGCCCGCTAGGCATTGTGAAACACCAGTTGTGGCCAGTCGGGACTGCCCGGCTGGTGATGAATTTGAATACGACTGATGCAGCCGTAGGGCACATAAATATTGGGCAGGGCAGGCAGCGCCATGCTCAGCAGTTTTGCCAGCAGCATGCGCACCACGCCGCCGTGACAGATCAGCAGCACGCTTTTTCCCTGCTGATCTTGCAGCAGCTGCTTCCACGCTCGAGTGACACGCTTGTCGAAGTCTTGCAGGGACTCTCCATTGGGGGGCGTGTTGCGACTGGAGTCCTGCCAGAAAGCCTCAAGCTGTTGTGGCTGCTCAGCGAACACCTCGTCGGTTAGCTGGCCGTCCCAGTCGCCAAAGTCGATTTCTTGAAAAGCCGGCTCAAGGGTAGGCGGGTGCTGTTTGGTGCTTAAACGGGCCGCAATGCTGGCGCAGCGCTGCAGTGGCGAGCTGATGATGGTTTGCCAGGGCTGTGACTGACCATCGTGGTAGGCGCGCAGTTTATCCAGCGCAATTATCATTTGTTGTTCGCCGAGTCGGCTCAAGGCTGAATCCGTGCGGCCGCGAAAAATCCGGCCGTCCTGACACTCACCGTGGCGCAGCAGGTCAATGGTGGTGATACTGTTGGTTTGGCTCATATAAAACGTCCTTGCTCGGTGGATCAGTGTATATGATCGGTTGGTGGTGGCTTTAAGTCAGTGGCCTATATTACTGATTATCCACACCCGCATCGGCAAAGGTGGCCATGTTGTTGTGCAGCTCGCAGGCGAGGCGCAACAGTGGGATGGTCATGGCGGCGCCACTGCCTTCGCCCAAGCGCATATCCAGTTGCAGCAGTGGCG
>Ga0209826_1002109_pt1 | contig 13353 bp, 10 predicted proteins | sample GOMGulsemesocosm_5_FD_184637 | JGI IMG/M metagenome (GOLD analysis project Ga0209826, IMG submission 184637) | Methane-oxidizing microbial communities from mesocosms in the Gulf of Mexico - GOM15C Gulf of Mexico (SPAdes) (version 2) | ecosystem: Environmental > Aquatic > Marine > Cold seeps... | reverse complement strand
GGTGATTTGATTGAAGTGGGGACCACTGAACAGGTATTTAATGCCCCGTTGCATCAATTAACAGAAGATTATATTACTGGGCGATTTGGTTAACACTATAGGGATTTGATATGACTCATACACTTGAAGGACATGCCGATCACCGTTTTGATGGTGAATTAAACAGTCTTCACTTAAATGTTTTGGAAATGGGTAGCTTGGCGCTTGATCAAAGTCGAGTTGCACTAAGGGCCTTAATAGGACTAGATAAAGACTTAGCTAAAAAAGTATTAGACCGTGAGCCTATTGTCGATTCGATGGAAGACAGTATTGATAATAGTATTGTCAATTTAATCACTAAAAGAGGTCCTGTTTTAAGAGACTTAAGAATTACCATTGCCTTTTCTAAGATTGTTGTAGATATAGAACGGATTGGTGATGAAGCAGCGAGAATTGCTTATATTGTAGAGTCTTTATCGGATGAAAATCAGCCAAAGCCCGCTAAGAATCAAATGCGTGATATTCACAGCATGGGGAAGTTAGTACTTGATATGCTGGAGACGACGATGAGGTCATTAAGTGAATTAGACGCTGAGTTGGCAGAGTCGTTATTAAATGCAGATCAAGAACTAGATGCGGAGTTTCAATCCTCATTGCGGCATTTAACAACCTTCGTTCTTGAAGATGCACGTAATCTTGGGCATAGCATTAACATAACGTTGATGCTTAAATCATTGGAACGCCTTGGTGCTCATGCTGGCAATATTGCGGAATATGTCATTTATCTTGTTCATGGCGTTAATGTGCGTAATGAGCGACGTTCAGGGGATAAAAAAGTTAATGAATAATTGCTTTTAGGTTAAATATCAATAGGTTGTAGCGTAGGGATATGGTTGTTTAGCTGTAAGGTTGCAACAAAAGCTTACTTGAATTGCAGAAAAGGATATTTGCTTATGCGCAAAATAATTAGGGTCAGAGTGAAGATCCCCAAATTATTCGTAGCGACGATAAAATAAAGCGGAACACTCAATAACGCTGATTAAAGAAATCAATAATAACGTGGTTTTTATTAGGCCAATCCTCGTGTGAGCCAGGGCCTTCGCAATAATAGGTTTGAGAGGCTTTTGATGGGCAACCTTTATAAGCACGGCAACCATTCTTATCTGCTTCAGCTAACTCGCTACTACATTGATTGCAGTTGGCCCACCAGTCGGCAGATTGCTTACCAAACCCTTCGAAGTGGGTGTCACCGGTATTATGAAACACCATGACTGGTAAGGGGGATGGGCAGTCGTAGGCTTTGAAGCTTTCACCATTTATTCCGGCTGCACTAGGTGCTATGGCAGCGGGTTTGGTGGTAGCTGATGGTAAAAAAGTGAGGGCATTCGACAGTGTTCCACCATCAGAATGGCCTGTGTAGTAAATGCGACTTGGGTCTACACACCATTTTTTTTCAATATCAGCAGGAATAGTTGAGAGTGTCTCAATGGCTTTCATTGATAGGCGGATGTTTTTTGCGTAGGCAATAATAAATCCCGCAGCTGTGGCTTCTTGGGTTAAGTAGACATAGCGTTCAGAGCGAGTGGCATTAATACTAGCAGGAGCAAATACAACAATGAGTGGGTGGGCAATGGTTGGGTCGTAGTTTGTTGGTGTTCTTAAGTTGTAATGAGCGTTTTCGCTACTTGCGTTGTCATCAATAATACCAGCCTTACCGAGCTTTTCGCCTATATTACAAGTAACCTGAGAGGCTTCAGGGTAATTAAAATGAGCTGTTTTTAATAGCTCGGGATCGACGGGTTTGCTGCAAGCACTGAATAGGAGAAAAGATAACGTAAGCAGAGTAATGCGCATAAAAGTATCCCGAGTAGTTAGTGCGACTAATACATTGCCTGTATTAGCCGCACTTTTTCATATTACTTGATTAATGGGTTAAGCTCGCCAGACTCGTAACGGCTAACCATGTCTTCTAGATTAATGGCTTTAATCTTGCTGGCTTGGCCGGCTATGCCAAAGGCGTTCATTCTTGCTTCACAGATGGCCTGCATCGCATCGGTTGAGACCTTTAGGAATTTACGCGGGTCGAAGTTTTTAGGGTTATCCACTAAATGACGACGGATGGCCCCAGTACTGGCTAAGCGTAAATCAGTGTCAATATTAACTTTACGCACACCATACTTGATGCCTTGTTGGATTTCTTCAACGGGTACACCATACGTTTCGCCTAAGTCACCGCCATGTTCATTGATGATTTTCAACCAATCTTGAGGGACAGAAGACGAGCCGTGCATCACAAGGTGGGTGTTAGGCAGGCGAGTGTGAATGTCTTTGATTCGCTGAATGGCCAATGTGTCGCCAGTAGGTGGTTTAGTGAACTTGTAAGCACCATGGCTGGTTCCTATCGCAATAGCGAGAGCATCAACACCTGTTTTTTTGACAAAATCAGCGGCTTCTTCAGGGTCAGTAAGCATTTGCTCGTGGGTTAGTACGCCAACAGCACCTACGCCGTCTTCTTCACCGGCTTCACCGGTTTCTAAAGAACCTAAACAGCCGAGTTCGCCTTCTACAGAAACACCACAAGCATGCGCCATTTCAACGGTTTTTCTGGTGACATCGACATTGTATTCGTAGCTACTCGGTGTTTTACCGTCGGCTTCTAAAGAGCCATCCATCATCACTGAGCTAAAGCCTAGTTGAATCGAACGTTGGCAAATAGCCGGGCTGGTGCCGTGATCTTGATGAAATACGACAGGAATATGCGGGTATTGCTCAATGGCTGCAAGTATCAAATGCCTTAAAAAGGCTGATCCTGCATACTTTCTTGCGCCTGCTGAGCCCTGAATAATAACGGGGCTGTTTGTTTTATCGGCTGCTTGCATAACAGCATGTACTTGTTCCATGTTATTAGCATTAAATGCCGGTACGCCATAAGCGTTGTCTGCTGCATGGTCGAGTAGTTGGCGTAGAGAAATTAAAGCCATTTGAAATCTCCTTGTTTATTTAGAGGTTGAGTGAGAGGTGAACGTGTTTTCACCAAGTTGCTTAGTTTAACGTTTATTCAGTGCGGGTTACTTTGTTTTTTGAATTTCTTCTCTAAGTTGAACCGTGCTTTCTTGGAAGAGTTGAATGACCTCGGCATTGTAGCCTGTCATTGCTTCAAACATAGAGCGGCTATCAGCCACCATTTTTTCATAACTGCTTTGTGCCAACGTCATTTGATCGGTAACAAAACTTGCTAGCGCAACTGGGTTTTTTATTTCTGCGGCAGATTGCATACGCTTTTCAACAAGCTGTCGATAATCATCGGCAGCTTTCTTTTGAGCCAGCATTAGGGTATCGAAATGCTGGGTGTTAAGCGCTACCAGTTTAGACACTGGGCGTGTGAATTTGTTAGTGTCGGTCATGTTTATACCCTTATTAAGCTCAGCGGCTTAGTTAAATACATTGCAAATACTTTCCTGAATATCTAATGCGGCTTGTTTAGGGTCTTTGGCGTCACGAATTGGGCGACCGACAACAATATGGTCAGCACCATTTAAAAAGGCCTGTTCAACACTGACGACACGCTTTTGATCATCTTCAGGTCGGTTGTCAACGGGGCGAATACCAGGTGATACGATTAAAAAGTTTTTTCCTAGTGAGTCACGCAGGCCGGGTGCTTCAAGCCCTGATGATATAACGCCATCACAACCCAATTCAATAGCGCGTTTGGCACGTGAGGTGACGAGTTCAGCAACGTCACATTTAAACCCTAAGTCATCTAGGTCACCACGATCTAGGCTAGTGAGCACGGTAACAGCGAGTACTTTTAACGAGCCTTTCTGTTCGGCAGCGGCTTGCATGATGGCATTGTTTCCGTGAATGGTAACGAAATCGACTTTTTTATTGGCCAGTTGTTTTACAGCACGGCCAACGGTGGCCGGTACATCAAAGAACTTCAGGTCGACGAAAATACGCTTACTCTGTTCATTGAGCCAGTCGATTAGCTCGAAATAGTCGCCAGACATAAACAGCTCTAAGCCAATTTTGTAGAATACAACGCTGTCACCCAGTTGAGTGACAAGGGCTTTTGCCGCTGGAATATCAGGTACATCTAAGGCAACAATAAGGCGTTCATTCACAGGGATAGGTTTGTTTGATATCCAGGACATACGTAGGGACTCCAAAAAAATGAGGGTAGGTTGATCATTATAACGACCTACTGATCCCTTATTGAAGGAATTTTAATCGGTAGTCGAATTTATAGACTAGTATGGGGGGAGGTATCTATTGTTTTAAGCGAGTGCTCGTCGGGCGTTTATAGCAGTAATATAATTGAAGGGCGGATAATGGACGTAAGGTTGTGAGTAAAAAGGGACTTAATCGGCAATTAAATGTCGCGTTTTTATTGAGCGTTATCTTTTTATCACTCGTGTCTTCAGTGCTTATTTCTTACGTGACTTATGAACGAGAACGTACAGCGTATATAGATCACGGTAATACGATTCTAGATGCATTTATTGATCAGTTGAGCATACCGTTTACCGGCGACTTTGATGAATTGCTAGGGTATGTATCCAGTAGCGCCCTTACTTTCAAAGGGGTTCAAAAAATCGTTGTATTCGATGATGAATTTAACACCCTATTTTCGGTAAAAAAATCTGTTGACTATGAGTTGATTGCGGGCTGGCAAGGGGTTAGTAGTCGCCGCGGCCAGTTCGAAAGGGAAACAGATGAGGCTTTTTATTTTACAGCCAAAGTGGATACGCCTTATAAGGGGAAAAAGAGCATCTATTTAATGATGATTCTAAATAAGCCGTCACTACAGGCCTATGCGGATGCACTTTTTTTTACTAATGCGGCCATTATTATATTTTTGTCACTCGTTTCAGTGTTGACAACTAGCATTGTGATTAGACGCCTTATCAAACCACTGGAAGGTTTTTCTTCGATGATGATTCAGGCGGCATCGGGCGAAACGGGGCTTAGAACGGAATACGACGTATTTGCTGAGTTAAGCCAAATGTCTGAAGCATTTAATCAGATGATGGAAATGAGCGAAAAGCGGCTTGAGGAACTTGAGCAATCAAGAGATCGAGCGGTGAAAATAGCAAAAATAAAGTCTGATTTTGCAGCCAATGTGAGCCATGAAATTAGGACACCGTTAAATGGTATTCTAGGAATGGTTAACCTCCTTAAGGAAATGGGGCTTCCTCAGCATCAGCATGAATACCTAGAAGTTGCCAGTAAATCGGGTGATGCATTATTACAAATGCTTAATGATGTGTTGGATTTTAGTAAGATGGAAGGCGGGCATTTTGAGCTAGAGCTTAAAGACCTAGATCTAAGGTTGTTACTTGAGCAGCTGGCTTTGTTGTATGCGGAAAAGGTACAGGCTAAAGATTTGGAGTTATGCCTAGATTTGCCGACAAATGACATGCTTTTTGTACGAGGTGACTCTACGCGCATTCGTCAAGTGGTCAGCAATTTACTCAATAATGCGATTAAGTTCACGGTGAACGGGCATATTACTTTGTCAGCCCATATTTTATCAAATCTTAATGGTAGGGCAACGATTGAAATAAGCGTTAGTGATACCGGTGTTGGTATTTCTGAGCCGGCTCAAAAGCAGGTGTTTATGCCGTTTGTTCAGGTTGGCCCACACGTGAGTAATGAAAATGGAGGTACAGGCTTAGGGTTAACCATCGTTAAAAAAATGGTCGAGCTGATGAGTGGCGAGGTATCAGTGACAAGTGCAGAAGGCGAGGGTTCATGCTTTAGCTTTGTGCTACCCATGCAGGTGCATCGATTTGAATTGGACGTGCCAAGTAGTGAAGCGAGTCTATTGCAAGGTAAGACGGTTTTATTAGTCGAGCCTTTTGCGGAAACGCGGCACTATATGGAAGGGATGTTTAAGCTTTGGGGCGTGTCTTATCATTCGGTGCCTAGTTTAGAAGAAGCTGTCGCCTTGATGAAGTTTGAGACGGACTTATCTAGCCCACCAGATATATGCTTGTTTAATATCGATTACAGCGGTGGCAGCATGAGTGATTTCTTGGCTGGGTTTAAGGCGAATGCTCGTTATGAACAAATAAAGTTAATTCCAATGGTTAGGTTTGGTAGCAAAGTAACCTCAGTCGATGAAGGGGGGGCTACGTTTGTTGCTTCGATTGATAGGCCTGTTCGTTATGAAAAATTAAGAATGACGTTGTTGGATGTGTTTTCGGATAAAAAAGTACCGTCTCATATTGAAGCAAAAGAGAAAAAATATCACAGCGATATTTTGCAAAGTAAAACGGTACTCGTAGTTGATGATAATGAGACTAATTTACTCGTTGCAACGGCGATGCTTCAGCAGCTTGGGGTCGTTGCGGATGTTGCAAACAACGGTAAAGAAGCACTGAATGCTTTCAAAAAATCACATTACGATATTATTCTAATGGATTTTAATATGCCGGTAATGGGCGGGTGTGAAGCGACTGAATGTATTCGCTCTTTAGACAATGATAGTACTCAACCGATTATTATTGCGTTAACGGCAAAAGACCATCAGTCTGATGTTGATCGTTGTTTAGCGAGTGGGATGAATGGGGTGTTATTTAAGCCATTTAAACTAACAGAGCTATTGGTGGCACTAGAACAACATATGGGGTGTTCCTTAGTGAATGAGCCAGTGGACAGTGTAGAAGCAGTAGAGCAGGGTGATGTCGTTATTGATAATGCTGTTTTTGATGCCTTGGTTTTGAATACAGGTGATGGTATTGAGCGAATAGTTAGTACCTACTTAATTGATACACCTATTTATGTTGTCACGTTAGTGGCGGCTATGGAAGCGGGCGATACGACTAAATGTTTAGATTTAGCACATAAAATTAAAGGTAGTTCTCGTAATGTTGGGGCTGAAGGGCTGGTCTCTATTTGTAGTGATATAGAAAATTCGTGGTCTGAAAATGATTCGCATGCGGATATTATTGAGGAATTGGGTGGTGACCTAGAAGAAGCGTTTGTTTTAGTGGAGTCCACCTTGACTAGCAAGCTGGAGGCACTAGATTTGTCTGATAGCGGCCTCACTAAGCGAGGCAAAGACGTTATTTTAATTGTGGATGATGACCAAAGCACACGGATGACGGTAGCTAGCGTATTAGAGCGAGAAGGTTATTTAGTTGAGCAAGGCAGTAACGGGCGTGAGGCGGTTAGGTTGTTTGATATTTTACGCCCGAATGTCATTATTATGGATGCCATGATGCCCATTAAAGATGGCTTTGAGGCGTGTCGAGAAATAAAAGGTATGCCGGGAGGGGAGAATATTCCTATCCTTATTACAACAGCACTTGAGAGTGAAAAGTCGGTGGATTTAGCCTTTGAAAGTGGGGCAGCTGATTTCGTGCCTAAACCGATTAATTTATCGGTGCTTAGGCAGCGAGTTAGGCGTTTGCTAGCGAAACAATCAGCTGATCAGCATGTACAAAAACTGGCATATATTGATAGCCTAACTGGGTTGCCTAATAGAGCCGCGTTTGTCGAACAGTTTCAGCAAGAGCTTGAGCATGCGGCAAGAAATGATAGTCGAACAGCGATCTTCTTTATCGATTTAGATCGCTTCAAAAACATTAATGATAGCTTGGGGCATGAAGCGGGTGATGTGCTACTAAAAGCCCTGTCAGGTCGGTTATCAAACTGTATTCGATCCAGTGATATGTTAGCTCGGTTGGGCGGTGATGAGTTTGTTGTTGTGTTAAGTAATGTGGGTGATGACGAGAAGCCTAATCAAATTGCACAAGCCATGTTAAAGGCACTCAATGAGTCATTCTATGTTGCAGGACAAGAGTTATTCGCGACGGTGAGTATCGGTATTTCGATGTACCCTGATGATGGCTTATCAAAAGATACCTTACTGAAAAATGCCGATACGGCAATGTATCGAGCGAAAGCCGCAGGTAGAAATACCTACTGTCGTTATACGCAAGATATGAGCGAAATATTGGAACAGAGAATGCGGGTAGAAACCGAACTGCGTAACGTTATTACTGATAATGAGTTATCGCTATATTACCAGCCCAAGCAAGATGTCTTAACCGGGCAAGTGATTGGTTCTGAGGCATTGGTTCGTTGGGAACACCGTTTGCGGGGTATGGTCTCGCCTGCAGAGTTTATTCCTGTTGCTGAGGAAATGGGGTTAATTAAAGAAATTGGTTTATGGGTCTTAGATAAAGCTTGTGAAACAACCAAAAAATGGCAGCTTGAACATGGCTATGAAGGGACGGTAGCAGTTAATGTTTCAGCGGTGCAGATGGAGGAAGATAACTTTGTGGAGCTAGTTGATACTTGTTTGAATAAACATCAGTTAGAGCCAAAATATCTGGAGTTAGAGGTCACAGAGACAATGGTTCTAGAGAATATTGAAGTCATGCTGGAGATGCTGAACCGGATAAGAAGCATGGGCGTGAGTATTTCTATTGATGATTTTGGAACGGGGTATTCGTCGTTTAGTTATATTAAGCAGTTACCCGCCAATACGTTAAAATTGGATATGGAGTTTGTTCAAGATATCCCCGAAAGTAAGGCGGATATGGCGGTTGTTGATGGGATGATTGTTTTGGCTCATAACCTGGGTATGAAAGTCGTTTCTGAAGGGGTTGAAACACAAGAACAGTATGATTTTCTAGCGGAGCACCAGTGTGATTTAGTGCAGGGGTACTTGATTAGCAAGCCCTTATCAGAAAAGGCTTTTGAAGGTGAATATGTGGCATTGAAGGCCGAGACTAAAGAGTTGCATTAAAACAGCTTGGAAATATAAGCGCTTGTAATGATGGCGACACTGAGCGGAGTCGGTTATCCTAGCCGATTTATTATTGTGTCTAGCTTATTGTGCACTTCATTTATTTACACGGCTTTGGGAGTTCAGCAGCCTCTTTCAAGGCCAAGTTAGCCGAAAGTTATATTAAGGAACGGCCTCAGCATAGCTTGTTTTTAGTTGATTTACCGCATTCACCGAAAGATGCAATGTCATTAGTCACATCCCATATTGAGACATTAGGCGCGAGTGATTGGGCGGCGATTGGCAGTTCATTAGGGGGCTTTTACACCACCTATTTATGCGATAAATATAGCAAGAAAGGCGTGCTGATAAACCCAGCGGTTAAAGCGCATCAGCTCTTGTCAGCACGTTTGGGGAATAATGAAAATTACCACACAGGGCAAACTTTTTTACTAACAAAGGCGCATTTACAACAATTAGAACAGATGTATGTGCCGGTTCTTAAACATCCAGAAGACTTTTTGTTATTAACTCAAACTCAGGACGAAGTGCTTGATTATCAGCAGGGCGTTGAGTATTACCAAGGTGCTGAGCAAATAATCATCGAAGGGGGAAGCCATGGTTTTGATGATTATGCGGACTACTTGGATGCAACATTTAATTTTTTAATAGGGTAACTCGATGATAGAAGGCCAGATAAAAAAAATGCAGGCGGTATTAGGTTCACCGGTTGAATACAGTTTGCCAATAGGTACAGAGCTTATTAGCTTAAATCCATATTTAGGTAAACAGATAAAATTGTCCTACCTCGGAGAAATTAACTGTTCCAATTGCGGTAAAAAAACAAAAAAAAGTTATAGCCAAGGTTTTTGTTACCCGTGTATGCGAAAGCTGGCGCAGTGTGATCTGTGCATTATGAAGCCTGAAACCTGTCATTATCATTTAGGGACTTGCCGAGAGCCTGAGTGGGGGGATAACTTTTGCTTCCAAGACCATTATGTTTACCTTGCTAATTCATCGGGCTTAAAAGTGGGTATTACACGGCATACTCAAGTGCCTACACGTTGGATTGACCAAGGTGCAACGCAAGCGTTAACAATTTTTAAAGTAAAAACACGCCTACAATCTGGCCAAGTAGAAATGGCCTTAAAACAGCACGTAGCGGATAAAACGGATTGGCGTAAAATGTTAAAAGGCCTAGCTGAGGTTAAAGACCTGAAGGCGGAAAGAGACCGCTTGCTTGCTTTAGCGGCTGATGCTTTGGCTGCGCTTCAAGAGAGCTGCGGTGAGGGGCAGATTGAATTATTGTCTCATGCTGAGCCGGTTGAGATTGAATACCCCGTGCTGGAATACCCAACAAAAGTGTCATCCCTAAATTTTGAAAAAACACCTGAGATTGAAGGTGTATTATTAGGCATAAAAGGGCAGTACCTTATTCTGGATAAAGGGGTATTAAATATTCGTAAATTTACTAGCTACAATATTCGATTCGATGGGTAAGTTAAAAAGACCAACAGCTGTTATTTTCTCCCAGGGTGATGAGGTCATTACGGGCGCTATTGTCGATAGCAATGCCGCTGTTTTAGCTGATCACTGTCGTACCTTGGGGTTTGATGTTATACGTCATATTACCGTGGCGGATGACTTAAATGAATTGATTAAAGTGCTGCATGAAATTGATGCTTTAGCGGATATTTGTTTGTGCACTGGGGGCTTAGGCCCCACTCAAGATGACTTAACGGTTGAAGCCTTTGCCAACGCGTTTTCTCAGGAACTTGTTTTTGATGATGACGCCTTGAGAATGATGACTGAGTACTTTGCAAAAATGAATGCAGAGATGGCTGCGGTAAACCGTAAGCAAGCCTTTCTACCAGAAAAAGCAACGAGAATTGATAACCATTGGGGAACTGCTCCGGGATTTATTGGGCAAGGCAAAGCTTGTCGTTTTTATTTTATGCCGGGCGTACCCTATGAAATGAATAAAATGATGGACGCCACCGTATTGACTGATTTACAGAGTCATTTTAAGGTGGATGCTCCATGCTTAGTGACCTTTAGAATACTGGGTATGGGTGAGTCTAGCATTCAGCAGTTGGTCGATGGGATTGATATCGCAGATGAGATTAGAGTTAGCTTTAGAGCAGGATTGCCTGAAATTGAACTGAAATTACTATTTCCCAGTAGCTATAACGATGATCTTATTAAGCATTGGGTTGATGAAATTGAAGCCGTTTTAGGTCACTGCGTATTTGCTATTGATGGGCTAGGGCGATCCATTAAAAATATTGCCGATTGTGTTGATCAGCTCATGGTTGATAAACAAATGAGTTTGAACTTACTTGAAACCTTATCAAAAGGCGATATGTCACGCCAGTGCAATGCAGACTGGTTAATACGCAGTACTATCTATCCGTATTCTGCTGATGTATTGCAGCAATATAAAACCCAGCAAGCAACGATGAGTGAGTCATTAGCCATAGAAATTGCGCGGCAAGAATTGGCTAATACCGATGCGGACATTAGTTTGGTACAACTGTTTGATAGAGCTGACGATAGCAAAGTAACTGTTTACTTGGCAGTGGTGAGTGAGCAGTACCAACGATCAATGAACCAAATAATTAAAGGCCGTGGGCAGCGACAGCAGCTTATTGCCAGTGCGACAACATTTAACTTTTTAAGAAAATACCTTTTGGATTTATAACTATGCCTTTACTGAAACTCGATACTGTTAGCGTTGCCTTTGGCTTAAAGCCAGTGTTAGACCAAGCTAACTTACAAATAGATGAACAAGAACGAGTCGGCCTTATTGGTCGAAACGGTGAGGGTAAGTCCACCTTATTAAAAGTGTTGGCAGGTGAAGTGTTGCCTGATTCGGGGCAAGTTTGGCGGCAAGCAGGTGTGGTAGTCTCAACACTAGAACAATCGCCCGAACTGCCTGAAGAGTCAACTATTTATGAAGCAGTGGCAGATAGCTTGGGCGAAGTTGGGCATCTGATTGCGCAATATCACGATATGTTGCTAGACCCTAATGTCGACCTTGATGCACTCGGTGTTTTGCAACATAAGTTTGAAGCGCAAGATGGTTGGTCGTTACAGCAACGAGTAGACTCCGTTCTTAGCCGATTAAACTTGCCACCAGAAAAGCATATTAATGAACTCTCCGGTGGTTGGAAGCGCCGCGTTGGCTTAGCGCGAGCGTTAGTGGTTGAACCAGATGTGTTGCTGCTTGATGAGCCGACTAACCATTTAGATATGGAAACAATCGTCTGGCTAGAAAAGCAATTGGAAACCTTCCGCGGGGCGGTGGTTTGTATTACCCATGACCGGGTCTTTCTACAAAATATTGCCAAGCGAATTATTGAAATTGATCGTGGCCAACTGACCAGTTGGTCTTGTAGTTATGAGCAATACCTCGAACGTAAAGCGGCAGCGCTAGAATCAGAAGCTAAAACCAATGCTGAATTTGATAAAAAACTAGCCCGTGAAGAAGTGTGGATTAGGCAGGGTATTAAAGCGCGTCGTACCCGTAACGAAGGTCGCGTACGTGCATTACAAAGTTTACGTTCAGAGCGTGCAGAACGTAGAAACTTAGCGGGGCCTGCAAAAATTGAAGTAGAGCAAGGTGAGCGTTCAGGTAAATTGGTTATTGATGCTGAAAATATCAATGTAGCCTATGGCGGTAAACCAATGGTGGCTGATTTCTCTTGCCGATTAATGCGTGGCGACCGTGTTGGCTTAGTTGGGCCAAATGGTGTGGGTAAAAGTACCTTAATAAAAGCCTTATTGGGTGAAATTGAAATTGACTCTGGATTAGTCAAGCAGGGCACTAAATTGAAGGCGGCGTACTTTGATCAGCACCGAGATACCTTAGACCTTGAGAAAACAGTTATAGATTTGGTCTCTGAGGGGCGTGATAGCATCACCATTAATGGACGAGACAGGCATATTATAAGTTATTTAGGTGATTTCTTATTTGCACCTGAGCGAGCACGTTCACCAGCAAAAGTCTTGTCGGGTGGAGAGCGTAATAGAATCATGTTGGCAAAACTTTTTAGCCAGCCAGCAAACTTCATTGTAATGGATGAGCCGACGAATGATTTGGATGTAGAGACGCTTGAGCTATTAGAAGAGTTGCTTATTGACTACGATGGAACCATTATCTTAGTGAGTCATGACCGAAAGTTCTTAGAGAATGTAGTGACTAGCTTCTGGTTCTTTGAAGGTGAAGGGCAAATAACAGAATATGTGGGTGAACTGCCTGACTGGGCGAGCCTAATAAAAGATAAGGCGCCGGGTCAGCAGGCGACTAAAGAGCTAAAAGAGCCGCAAAAGCCGGTTAAAGAAAAACCTAAGCTAAGTTCTAAAATAAAAAAGGAACTTGCATCCTTACCTAAAGAAATAGAGGTGCTGGAGGAAAAACTAGGGCAATTACAAGAATTTACAGCAACCGCTGAGTTCCATGCTGGCGAGCGAAGCGTCGTTCAAGCTAAAATGGATGAGCTCTCAATAATGGATAAAGACTTGCAGAAAAAGTATCAGCGTTGGGAAGAGCTAGAGGAGATGGCCGAGTAAATCATTCAGCATAATTAAAACGATGCTGATATAATGCCTAGCTCAAAACACGCGGCTCGTGTTTG
>Ga0209826_1002106_pt1 | contig 13364 bp, 13 predicted proteins | sample GOMGulsemesocosm_5_FD_184637 | JGI IMG/M metagenome (GOLD analysis project Ga0209826, IMG submission 184637) | Methane-oxidizing microbial communities from mesocosms in the Gulf of Mexico - GOM15C Gulf of Mexico (SPAdes) (version 2) | ecosystem: Environmental > Aquatic > Marine > Cold seeps... | reverse complement strand
TTGCTTTCTGATTGCTTTCTGATTAAATTTCAGTTTAACAGAACTTAAATGGGTTAAACAAACAACTCATTATGAAGTTTTTCAACAACATGATTAGCATCTTTCTCTGCCACTAAAAAGCATAAATTATTAGCACTAGCGCCATGACAAATCATACGGATATTAATATCATTTATCGTTTGAAAAATACTTTGCCCTATACCTTTAGCACAATTTAATCCATTACCAATAACAGCTACTAATGATAAACCATGCTCTACTGTTACCTCACAAAGTTGCTCTAACTCTTTCACTACAGTTGATGTTAATAATGCTTGTGTTGAACCACTTGGATTGTCGAAAGTTAACGCAACACTAATTTCACTCGTGGTGATCAAATCAATACTCAACTCATGTTTAGCTAAAATACCAAAAACTTGTGCCAAAAATCCGCTTGCATGTAACATTGCAGGACTTTTTACGGTTACTAAAGTTTGCTCTCGTCTGAGTGCAATTGAACGATAAGTGGGATTAGATTCAACTGACTGTTTTATTTGTGTGCCGCCCTTTTCTGGCTCTTTACTTGAACCAACAAAAACAGGAATATTTTGACGCATGGCAGGAATTAATGTCGCAGGATGTAATATTTTAGCACCAAAAGTTGCCATTTCAGCCGCTTCACCAAAACTAATTTCTTTAATTGCTCGCGCTTGTTCAGTAATGCGTGGGTCAGTAGTAAAAATACCAACTACGTCAGTCCAAATAGCTAAATTACTGGCATTTAATGCTTCAGCAAGTAATGCAGCACTGTAATCAGAGCCTCCACGTCCTAACGTGGTAGTTTCACCCAAACCATCTCGACCAATAAAGCCTTGGGTAACTAAAACTTGCTCTGATAGTTTTGGTGCTAATAACTCAGAACAAGCAGACGCTAATTCTTCAATATCTACCACAGCTTTACCGTATAAACTGTTGGTTTTCATTACTTGCTGAACATTAAAATAAGCGCCATTAATGTTAACTGATTGTAATACTTGCGCAAAAATTCGAGAACTGAACTGCTCACCAAAACTAAGAATGGCATCACTTTGCTTAACGCTATGCTGCTGTGATTGCATTACGGCATATTTTGATAACTGTTCAAGCAAGGTATCAATTTCTGCATTTAAAGCTTGTTCTACATCAGTTGTAAAATGCTGAGTAATATTAAGCTGAATTGCACGAATATTAGCAATAATTTTAGTTTGTTCTTGAACTGTTATATTTTTTTGACTTAAACGCACTAAATAATTAGTGACACCTGCACTAGCTGAAACCACAATTAATCGGTTACTACGATCATTTTTGATAATATGCGCACAACGTAACATAGCTTGATAATCAGCAACACTAGTGCCGCCAAATTTAGCAACGGTTAAGGGTTGTGTGGAATTTTGTTGTGACAATGTTTGATGAAACATGGTTAATTCTTCCTAAATGCAATGATATATATTGATAAAATCATTTGCGAATAAATACAGGAAGAGCATGACTGAACAGTTTGATAAGCTAACGTATTTATAAAGAAACATACGCGCTAAGTTAACTTTTTCAGCCAGAAGCTCTCCACCTTCTACCATTTAAGGTAGTCAAATACAGGTGACAATCCTAAGGATTCAACCTTAGTGACCGAGTATTAACTGTCCACAATGTTAATACTCTCGGCGATAAACTCCCTCAATAACGGTATTGGAATGTGGTTCCTAATATCTTTAGATATAGCGTTATTTACCTAGTTATCGCTCCTCTTCTGGTGTTACTACATTAAAACAATAACAAACCGAGTAACTGCTCTATTAAACCCTAAATGTCCAATAAATGCAATAGACTTTTAGATGGCTAATAGCCATTTCATAAATAAGTTTTCAAGAATATTTTATACCTATACCAATAAATATGTGAACATTCTAAATAGACTAAATATTCCAATAGCATCATGCTTTTAATTCTAATAACAAACCATTACTCAATTAAGCGCCTTGCCTACACTGGTGTACGTACTTAGGTTTTGTCTGGAACTAAAGCCTGTGTTCTTGCAAATTTATCGTTATTATCCTTATTGATAATTGCTTACTAACTTACTGACATTAGTATTACTAAATAAAGTACAAAAAACTTTGATATAGTGATAATAATGTTCACTTCAGATTATTGAATGTAATGGATTTATTTTTACTAAAAAAAGTCATTTCACTGTTTATCATGCCAATTAATATTGTGTTGATTTTGTTATTAATATCAGTTTTTTATTTTCGAAGGCGCCCTAAAACAAGTTTAAAGTATTTGATTTCAGCTTTCTTATTACTATTTATTTCCTCTATGCCCGTTGTTTCTGACAAATTAATGGTAAATATTGAAGACAACTACGATACATTTACACGCTCTAGCAAGCCTGTAGATTACATTATTGTTTTAGGGGGTTGGCATGAAAACAATGCGGCATTACCTGTAACTAATCAACTTAATGTAGATTCATTACAAAGACTGGTTGAAGTTATTCGAATTTATAAGTTACACCCTGAAGCTAAAATAATCACCTCAGGACACCACGCCATAGACGAGGTGTCTAACGCACAAAAAATGAAAAGAGCATTAGTACTTTTAGGCGTAGCGGAACAAAAAATCATTACCGAGAATTTTCCTAAAGATACTGAGGAAGAGGCCCAGTTAATTAGTCCTAGGGTGTTAGGCAGCAATGTGGTGTTAGTCACTAATGCAGATCATATGCCTAGAGCAATGAAATATTTTCAATCTCAAAACATTGAGCCAATACCCGCACCAACAGGACATTGGGTTAAAAATATAAATAGCCCTAAAGGTTGGCGTTATTATATTCCAAGTAGTAAAAAACTGCAGCAAACCAGCACTGCTTGGTATGAAACTTTAGGACAACTTGTTCAGTGGATTAAAGGCTTAGTTGATTAATACCATACATACACCATATAAATATTACTTAGAATTTGCTCTTAGGTGTTGATCAATTGCAGATAACACATCATTACGACAAATAGTGCCTAACAAGTTACCATCGTCACCTATCACTGGGTAAACCTTAGGTTTGTTTTTAAGCATTAACTGCCCTAACTCTATAACACTGTCATAAGGTTTCATGGTCAAAACATCTTTACGCATTAAGTCAGCAACATCAGCAATATGCTCATTGTAATAAATAGTTTCTAGCATTTTAGCTAACACATCACTTTCTGACAAAAAACCAATTAAGGCACCATTATCATCAATAACAGGTCCACCGATTTGTTTGGTTTTTAAAAAAAGTAATGAGGCTTCTTCTACCCCCATATCAGCAGTAAAAGTAATGGGGTAATGATTCATATATTCTTCTACTTTTAATGACGTCATCATAAGTCCTTAACACTAGTTTAATTATAAAAACAAATCACCTCAAAATTCGAGTTTAGTCATATTGAGATGGCTTGAGTATCATCTTACTATTTTGGGTACGACTTTACTATTAATGTAGATAATTGTTTGGCAAAACACCAATTTTTCATAGGTTTATCTAATTTTTTTACAAAGTATATGTTTTAAATAAAAAACTAATAAGAAAACTTATTATTGAAATATAGTGTCGCTGCTTTTAACCACACTTGACCAACTTGACCATTTCCAACTTCACTGCCATCGAGCATGGTTACAGGCGCTATTTCTTTTGATGAACTGGTGATCCAAATTTCATCCGCAGATCTAACTTCATCAAGGGTTACTATGCGTTCTTCAACCGTTAATGTTCCATCTTTAGCTAAAATATCAATAATTAGACCGCGTGTAATACCCGACAAAATTTGATTATCTTGAATGGGTGTAGCAATGATCCCATTTTTAACAATGAAGATATTAGAGGCACTTGCTTCGGTTAACTCATTTTTATTGTTAAATAATAATGTTTCTTGACTACCTGCTTCGTAACCTTGTTGAAAATGTAAAACATTACCCAGCAAAGCTGTTGATTTAATGTGACAACGTTGCCAACGTAAATCTTCTGTACTTGTTAGTGCATAACCCTGCCCTACAGTACTTAAATCAGGTGTTTTCGGCACAGGAATTTCAAACGTCATGGCGAATATCGTTGGGGTAATATTTTCTGGAAAAGCATGAAAACGTTTGTTGTCAGCCCCTCGACTTACGTGTAAGTATATTCCTAAAGGACCAGAGCCATTTTTTTCACTTAATGTATCACACAATGTTTGCCATTGTGTATCATGCCAATTTAATACAATACCAATAGCCTGTAATCCATTATTCATTCGGTCGATATGGCCTTGAAAGCCAACCATTTTGCCAGAATATGAAGGGATCACTTCGTAAATACCATCACCAAATAAAAAACCTCGATCAAGCGGTGAGATTTTCGCTTCTTCTATCGGCATGTAGTTGCCATTTAAAAACACTGTACTCATTTTTGTTTTTCCTGAAAATTTAATATTTGTGGCGTTATTAATACTCTATTAACTCTTAATAACCTATCAACACTCGAAGCCTTGCGATCAAAGCGATACCTTCCGATGCAGGAAGGCTATCTTCTGTTAATTCATTTTTACGAGTAACACCATCGACACTACCTAAGTTGGAGATATATTTAAGGATTTGTTCAGGAAAAGCATCCGATAATAAATCATGTTTAGACCAAATACTTAAAAAAGCTAAAATACCATAAACGCTCCAATTAGACACATCGCTAATAATTAACTCATCACACTGAGTAACAGCAGGAATAATATCTAATGGTGCTAAAAAATCTTTAATATTGCCCATGCCTATTTCGTTACCACCATCACCAATTGCAATGGTTGGGCAGTCGGCTTCATCCATAATAAAATCAAAACAAGCGGTTTGGCTGCTGATGTCTTCTCCGCGCATATTATAATAACAACCGTTTTCAGCTAAACCAGGGCGTTCAATTGAAATAACGGCTTGAGGCTGAAAATGTGCTAAGGCACGTTTTGCTTCGGCTAAACCTATATTTTTTTTACCGATACTAAGAATGCATACTCGGTAATCATATTGAAAGGCATTAGCCATTGGCGTGCCACAAACAAGCACGGGTGTTGCACCTAAAGTTTCTAAAGCTCGATATAAAATAAGTGCGCCTACAGGACCATCTGTTTCAAAAGTATTAGCAACAGGAAAACCTGTACCAATAAGAACAGTTCCTTTAATGCTTTTTAATACTTGAGCCGCTCGTAAGCAATAGCCTGGTGTTAATTGTGGCTGTAGATCTTTCATACCACGTAAATTACGCTCTACAAGTATATTCTCTATTTGCTCACTCAGCGCTTGTTCACTCATACTTATTCCACACTTCATTTATTATCCAATAGCTATTAATCACAAATATCTAATTGAATACGATTAAAACGACTTAAATTTAGATGAAACAGGTTATGAGCTTGCTCCATACTAATGGGTTCAAAACGCACTTTACAGCCTTGACTCAATTGACCTAACATAGCCGTATCTACAGATGAAACTGCGCCAATTTTTGGATAACCACCAATGGTTTGTCTATCGTTCATTAAGACAATCGGCTGCCCATCAGCTGGAATTTGTACTGCACCATGACATATTCCTTCTGATAAAACGCCATCAATATCACACGATATTTTTTTACCGTTTAAGCGATATCCCATACGATCAAAGTTTTTACTAATGGTATATTCACTAGAAAAAAACAAACGCTGCTGATGTGAGGAAAAATGTTTTTGCTGATAACTTGGCACCGTATGTAATATCACTTCATCAGAAAACTTAGGCCTTAATTTATCTGGTAATATTAAGTTTTTTGTTCTGCTTTGGTTTGCACAAGGCAAGACATCACCCGTTTTTAATTTTCCTCCTGTCAAACCGCCAACGTTCTCTCGACATACCGTTGCTGTACTACCAAAACTTTCAGTAATAGTAAAACCACCTGCAACAGCTAAATAACTTCGTAAACCTTGAGTGGCAAAGCCTAACTCTATTACATCACCTGCTTTCACGTGATAACTGCGCCATAACTCTTTTACTTGCCCATTAATGCTTAATGGCATATTCGCGCCCGTAACAGCAATCGTACTATTAAGCTGTGCGGTTAAAGCTAAACCGCCAATAGTCATTTCAATCGCCGTGGCATTTAATTCATTAGCACATAACCGATTCGCCCATTGAAACGCTCCTAAATCCATTGGCCCACCATTTGTTAAACCAATATTAAAAGCGCCAAAACGACCTGCATCTTGAATAAGGCTTAACATCCCTGACCGTTTAACTAAAAAACCGATAGCTAAACTCATAATATAGTCTCAATAGCTTGTGGTAATTCACCACCTAATGACAAAAATTCACTTTTAGTAATCGCTTTAAATTTTACTTTATCACCTACTTTCACTGGCATAATAGGCGATGATGTTGCGTCAAACATATCGATAGGACAAAGACCTATAATATTCCAACCACCAGGAGATACATTTGGATAGACTGCCGTTTGTTTATCTGCAATAGCAACAGCACCTTTAGGAACTTTCATTCTAGGTGTACTTAAACGTGGTGCAGCTATTCGCTCGTCGACTTCCCCTAAATAAGCAAAGCCCGGTGCGAAGCCTATGGCATAAACACGATATTCTTGAGCTTGATGAATATCAATAACCTGATCGACACTTAACTTAGCTCGTTTGGCAATAATAGTTAAGTCAGGCCCCGATTCAAGGGCGTAATATACGGGTAACTCTACCAGTTCGGCTTGTACTGCATCGCCATCTACTTTTGAGAATTCATCAAGGTTTTGCAGTATTATTCTTAATTTATAACGAATCTGATGGTGATCAGTGGTTGTTAAGTTAAATATCACCATAAGTGAAGCATAAGAAGAAACGAGATCAATAATATCTGTCGATAAATAATCGTTCATCGCATGGCGAATAAGTCGTTCAGCTTGCTGCACTTTTGCAGAAACATCACTGCTTGCTTGTTTAGAAAAATAAAGCATTAAAGCATTTTCACCTGCAATATGAATATTGATATGTGCAGACGGCGTTTCTGTTAACATTAACCAATTAACTCCCGAATAGCTTCAATAGCTTGTACACCTTCAATGTTGTCACCATGAACACATAAGCTATCTGCATTTAAGGTTAAAATTTTACCGCTAATCGTCGTTACACTGTTTTGCTCTTTTAACTGCTTAACTTGTGCTAACATTTTTTCTTTATTATGAACTGCACCTACTTTAGTGCGCGATAATAGCGTGCCATCATCGTCATAACATCTATCAGCAAAAGCCTCACTAAGCACTTCTATATCAAACGTTTTTGCTTGTGCTCTATGTTGCTCAATATTTGGTGTTGCTTGTAGCATTAGCTTTAATGGGCGATGGTAACGGTGTAATGCAATTAAAATAGCCTCACGAATATTTTCTTTTGCCATCATATCGTTATATAAAGCGCCATGAGGTTTAACATATTCTAGATCTAACCCTAGAGATTTAGCAACGCCATCAATTGCCGATATTTGATAATGCATTAACGCAATAATTTCATCTCTAGAGCAGTTTATTGAGCGACGACCAAAACCAACCAAATCAGGATAACCAGGATGCGCGCCAACAGTAACATTATGTTTTTTTGCTAGTTCTAGTGTTTTTTGCATGACCAAAGGATCGCCAGCATGAAAACCACAAGCTATATTAGCTTGGTCTATATGAGGCATAACTTGTTTGTCTAACCCCATGGTCCAACTGCCAAAACTTTCGCCTAAATCACAATTTAATTTCATTTAATTTTATTCCTATCAACTAACAGCGTTATTACTTTCACGATAATTTTCGTTAAAAATAAAGTCGCCTACAACACAGCCAAACTCGCGTTGCTAATATCGGTCACTAACATTTTACCTGGACTATGCGTAATACAAAATGGCGGTTTAGTTTTTTCTAAGGCCAGTTGTGGTGTTACCCCACAGGCCCAAAACATAGGTACTTCGTTATTTTTAATCGTAACCGCATCGCCATAATCAGGATTATTAATATTATTAATACCAATTAGTTCTGGCTGGCCAAAGTGTATTGGCGCACCATGAACCGAAGGAAAACGGCTACAAATTTGAATAGCGCGAATCGCATCTTTAGGTAACATTGGTCGCATACTCACAACCGTATCACCACTAAATCGCCCCGCGGTTTTACAAGCAATGTTGGTTCGATACATAGGAACATTTTTATTTTCGCTAATATTGCGAATTTCAAGTCCATCTGCAATAAGAGCTTCTTCAAAAGAAAAAGAGCAGCCTAAAACAAACGTAACTAAATCATCACGCCATAATGATTTAATATCGGTTAATTCTTGTTTAAACTCACCATTTTCGAATAAATGATAACCAGGAACATCAGTGCGAATATCAATATTTTTACCTAACTCAGGTAAAGAAAAATCGCCTGCATTTGCTGACATACCAATTAATGGGCAAGGCTTTGGGTTAAATTGGCAAAATTGTAGAAAGTCGCTAGCCCAATCTTTTGGTAATATAACAATATTTCCCTGCACACTGCCCTGAGCAAAACCAGACGTATTATGTGAGAATTTACCATGGCGAATTAACTGCCTAAGTTGATAAGCATCCACTGGTGTCGAAATAGTGTGAGCATCATTGGTTGTCATATTCCTTCCCCTTGTGACAAATAATGGCTATTTATTTAAAAATAAAGTCTAAAAAATAATACCATAAATTAACAATCCAATGAATATAATAGCAATGATAATTAGTGCTAATATTATAGCAACACAACGAATAATAGCGTATCAAAATAGAAATAATGATGCCCACCAAACCAATATTACTTGTTATATGCTTATTATTACTCGCATATGCTCATAATACTTATGGAGTTAGTTTTCAAACTATTAGGCGAGAGTCAGGTTGACTGTAGTGTGGCTATAACAATGAAAACACGCACATTAACGTTATTTTTACTATAGGGTAAACGGAACCGTAAATATAAAAACTATCCTTTTAATTTTAAATAAACAATTTTCTTGTGTTGAATCAAAGTTATTGTTTTAATTGTTTTTATAATACTAAGTATTCTTTATTAAATTTATTTATATGCATAATCAATTTTTCGTTTTTTTAAAAGCCTTATTGGGTAGTTGCAAAGATTTGCTCCCCATCATTCTCGTTATTGCATTTTTCCAATTTGCCGTTTTGCAGCAACCCATGCCTAATATTGGCGATATTTTAATTGGCTTAGCATTAGTGGTACTTGGTTTAACTTTCTTTATTTACGGTTTAGAAATGGGCTTATTTCCCATTGGTGAGTCGATGGCGCAAGCGTTCGCTAAAAAAGGAAGTATTAGCTGGTTACTCACTTTTTCATTTTGTTTAGGTTTTGGTACGACGGTGGCTGAACCTTCATTAATCGCCGTAGCCAAAGAAGCTGCAATTGTTGCCGCATCAGGGGGCATCATTAGCGATACGATAGAATCACAACTTTCTTATGCCAACGGCTTACGTTTTACTGTTGCCTTTGCTGTTGGTTTTGCCATTGTTGTTGGTGTATTACGCATACTGCGTGGTTGGCCTATTCAATATTTAATTTTAGGTGGTTATGTTGTAGTTGTATTGATGACGATGATAGCCCCTAGTTGGATTATTGGCATTGCCTACGATTCTGGTGGTGTTACAACATCAACGATTACCGTTCCCTTAGTAACCGCATTAGGTGTTGGTTTAGCGTCAGCAATAAAAGGTAGGAACCCGATGATTGATGGTTTTGGTTTGATTGCTTTTGCTTCATTAACGCCAATGGTTTTTGTAATGATATACGGCATGGTGATCAGTTAATGGATTTATTCTTTGAGTTTTTAACTACGTTAAAAAATACTGTTGTTGATGTATTGCCTATTTTATCAATAATTTTAGGCTTTCAACTACTGGTTATTCGTAAACCTATCCCTCATGTCAAACAAGTAGGTTTCGGTTTTATTTATGTACTTATTGGTTTAGCATTATTTTTGCTTGGTTTAGAAAAAGCCTTATTTCCATTAGGGAAATTGATGGCAGAACAATTAACCTCACCTGGATTCATCCATGCTGGCGAAGAAGTTTTAACCGCAATTCATTGGACAGATTATACTTGGGTTTATATTTTTGCCGCTGCAATAGGTTTTAGTACTACAATTGCCGAGCCATCACTTATCGCGGTAGCCTTAAAAGCTGAAGATGTATCTGGTGGTGCTATTAATTCAAATAGTCTGCGAATATCCGTCGCCATTGGCGTTGCTATTGGTATTGCTTTAGGGAGTTATCGCATCGTTGTTGGTCACCCTATTCATTACTACATTATTACTGGATATGTTGTTGTGGTGATTCAAACATTTTTCTGCCCCAAATTAATTGTACCATTAGCCTATGATTCTGGCGGTGTAACAACATCAACCGTCACGGTACCTTTAGTTGCTGCTTTAGGCTTAGGTTTAGCGAGTACAATCCCAGGACGTAGCCCATTAATCGATGGCTTTGGCTTGATCGCTTTCGCTAGCTTATTTCCAATAATTGCGGTAATGGCTTATGCACAACTTACTGAAGCTAAAGCACACCGAGCAGATAAAAAATTAGAAAAAAGAAAGATAGATAAAATAAACAAACGTAATTTAAACAAAAACGACAAGACTCCTTAAAGAGTCTCAAAAACAAAAAAAGCTGGTGATAACATGCAATTTAAACTAATTATTGCCTTTGTTGACGACTCTGTAACAGATGACGTTATGAAAGGTGCAAGAATGGCTGGTGCCACAGGTGCAACCATAATAAATCATGCCCGAGGTGAAGGTTTAAAACGCCAGCGCACTTTTTTTGGTATGCAACTAGAAACACAAAGAGATGTATTACTTTTTGTTGTTGAAGAGCATTTATCCAGAAAGATACTTGAGCGAATTAGCAAAATCGCTGGTTTTGATGAAGACCCTGGTAAAGGTATTGCTATTCAATTAAATGTTGAAGATGCCGTAGGCGTAGCGCATCAGGTAGAGCGCTTAAAAGGTAAAATTGAGGAAGAATTATGATGCATAAATTAGTACAAGTTAAAGATGTTATGACTACCAACACCTATCAAATTACCGATGGTATGATGACCGTTGCTGAGGGAATTAAATTAGCCAAAGAGCATAAGATTAACGCGTTAATTATTGATAAACGTAATGATCACGACGAATACGGTTTAGTGATGCTTGCAGACATTGCTAAAGAAGTCCTCGCAAAAGATCGTTCGCCTGATCGTGTTAACTTATATGAAATAATGGCAAAACCATTAATGAGTGTATTGCCTGAAATGGATGTAAGATATTGCGCACGATTATTTGAACGCTTTAGCATTCACCTTGCGCCTGTAATTGAAAACAAAGAAATTATTGGCATGGTAGATTATACCAATATAGTTTTTAGCCAAGCTGAATAATTAGAATTAGTAGACAGTAGTAAACGGTAGATCATAGCTAACAATCGCCTATATTAAGGGCTAATGTCAGCTATGATTTTTTATTGCATCTTTTTTATTACATTAAAGACAGTTAATCTTCTCCCCTAACACCCCAAACATCATGCTCATCCGCATGAGTAACTTTCACCCAGATTTGATCAGGTACAGCCCTCACGATCTAATTATTCATAAAGCTGTTACGTGTGCATTTTGAGTAAATTCAGCGAATCTATCTTTTGTTTTAGATTATCAACTGTAAATAAAGCTTAATTAAACTGTCATTTTTCCTTCATTAATTTGACATGATTTTTTAATAATATTTGTCGAAAATCACGCTATATATTATTAAAAATATCAAAAAGGAAAAGTATGAAACACACAAAACTAGCTTTAGCTTTACTTGCCACCTTCAGTTTGGCCGCATGTGATGGCGATGATGGAAAACAAGGCGATCAAGGTACCAGTGGATTAAATAGTTTAATTGCTCATGAAGCCTTGGCACTAGGAAGTGATGCATGCTTTTTTGGTGGGTTAAAAGTAACATCTGGTTTAGATACTAATGCTGACAATGTATTAGCAGAGTCAGAAATAACCAATACCAGTACAAATTGTAATGTAAACCCTGTAAGTACATCAGGTTCACCATTACCTTACACTGTAATGCGTTCTGATATTGACAATGGTGCTTTACCTGGAAGCTTTATGGAGATCCGCAACGGTGGCTTTGGTTCAGACATGGTAGCACATCCTACAGAGCCAACACGTTTTTATGCTTTAACTGACCGAGGTCCAAATGCTACCTTTACTGGCGACCAAGGCAAAGGTAAAAAATTCCCTACACCTGATTACACACCTCGAATTGGTTTGTTTGAGCTACAAGATAATGGCGACGTTAAAAAAATTAGTGACATATTGTTAAAGCGTCCTGATGGCACACCTATTACTGGTTTACCGAATAGCACAGCATTAGGTGGTACAGGTGAAACACCTTATGACGCTGATGGAAATGTTATTGTTGAAAATATGAGCCTACCTTTTGATGCAGCTACCAACCCAGTAAAATTAGATGACTACGGTTTAGATGGTGAAGGCTTAGTTGCTTTATCTGACGGTACATTTTGGATCAGTGATGAGTATGGTCCTCATATTGTTCACTTTAATGCTGACGGCATTGAAATAGGTCGCATAAATGCATTTAATGGGGACACTCGTAATACCTTTACTTTACCAGCTGAGTTCGCTAATCGTCGTGCTAACCGTGGTATGGAAGGATTAGCAGTAACACCCGATGAGAACACTTTAGTAGGCATCATGCAATCAACTATGTACAACCCAAGTAAGGCTGTAAAAGTTAACAATATGGTGCGTATAGTAACCATTAACTTAACAAATGGCAGCGTTAGCCAATATCTTTATAAGCAAGAAAAAACTCAAAACTCGCAGTCTGGCATTGTTGCATTAAGTAATACTGAGTTTGTTGTAATTGAACGAGATGGTAGCTTTTATAATGAAGATACTTCTGCCATGAAGCATCTTTATAAAATTGATATCAGTAATGCAACCGATATAGAAACAATTACTGCAACAACACAGATGACCCAAGATGAATCATTAGGGCTATTAATTGATGGTAATACATTAGAAGAAGTAACCTTAGAAGCTGATGGTTGGACAACCATTGCAAACGCAGGTATTGAAACTATTAGTAAAACCTTACTGGTTGATCTCGTAGCTGAAACTGGTTACCCACACGATAAATTAGAAGGTATGTGGTTAATCAACGATAACACAATAGGTGTTTTAAATGACGATGACTTTGCTACTTGGGCATCAGGCGGAGTACTTGAGCAAAAATACCTCGATGCCGGTCAAACTCTGATTG
>Ga0209826_1002105_pt1 | contig 13384 bp, 11 predicted proteins | sample GOMGulsemesocosm_5_FD_184637 | JGI IMG/M metagenome (GOLD analysis project Ga0209826, IMG submission 184637) | Methane-oxidizing microbial communities from mesocosms in the Gulf of Mexico - GOM15C Gulf of Mexico (SPAdes) (version 2) | ecosystem: Environmental > Aquatic > Marine > Cold seeps... | reverse complement strand
ACATCATCATCCCTACGGTTATCCTCACCAAACTCAGCGGTGATGACTACCTTGGCGTTAAGCTGTCGATCATTGTAGCGCTCGCCTTCCCCATTCTTTATGGCCTCAATGATTACCGCACCTCGGGTAAGTTGAACTTCTTCTCGGCGCTTGGCGTCATCAGTATTTTCCTCACGGGGGGCATCAGTCTGCTGGAGCTTGACCCCAAGTACATAGCCATTAAAGAAGCCGCCATTCCAGGCCTGTTTGGCTTGGCCACGCTGATTTCACTGAAAACTCGCTACCCGCTGGTGAAGACTTTTCTCTATAACGATAAAATATTACAGGTTGATAAGGTCTCCGCGGCCTTAAAAAGCACAGGCAACGAGCAGGCTTTCAGCAAAGCCCTGACCAACGCGTCCTACCTAATTGCCCTGTCGTTTTTGCTGTCATCGATACTCAATTATGCGCTGGCCAAATACCTATTGGTGAGCCCACCCGGCACCCCTGAATTTAACGCAGAGCTGGGCAAGATGACCGCCCTGAGTTTTCCGGTGATTGCACTACCAGCAACGCTGGTGATGATGGTGGCACTCTTTTATCTGTTCCGCAGTATCAAACGCCTTACTCAGCTCACCCTGGAAGACATATTAATCACCGAGTAATGCTGACTCAGGCCCCGACACCCAACAGACCAATCAAGTACACACTTAAACAGCTCGTTAAAAGGACTCGCCATGCTCTACGCCATCATCAGTGAAGATATCGCCAACAGTTTAGAAAAACGCCTAGCGGCACGCCCAGACCACTTGGCACGTCTGCAACAGCTACAGCACGAGGGGCGTTTATTTGTCGCTGGCCCGCACCCGGCTATCGATAGCAATGATCCAGGAGACGCGGGTTTCAGCGGCAGCCTCGTCATTGCCGAGTTCGCCTCACTCGAACAGGCTCAAACATGGGCCGATCAAGACCCTTATATCAACGCGGGTGTTTACGCCAAGGTGATCGTCAAACCCTTTAAAAAAGTGCTACCTTAATTGACCCAGAGCTTGGCCATAAGCACCCTTTGCCAAGCTCTCTCGGCCACCGACACAGGGGGGCGGGATTTGACACCGCCATCGACTGCTTTAAAGTAATGTTCGTGACTCACATAACCCACCACCGGCCAGAACTACCAACATGACAAGCCCAACCAAAGCCAACCCCATCCTCGCCGTCCTCTTATTGATATGCGCCTGCAGCAGCGGCTTTTCAGCCAGCGCCAGCGCCGAGTCCCGCTGGGTCAGCGACGTGCTCTATGTTCCACTGCGCAGCGGCAAGGGCAATTCATTTCGTATTTTAAATCGCGGTTTAAAAACCGGCCTTGAATTAACCTTTGTCAGCGAAGACACAGAGGAAGGCTGGACAGAAGTCAAAACCGCCAGCGGTGAGCTCGGCTGGATTCGCTCGCAATACCTTATTGATACAAAACCAGCAGTACTGCAACTCGCCACCGCCCAAAAAACCATTGAACGCCTCAGCCGCGAGCGCAGCAAGTACAAGGAGCAGGCTAAAACAGCCAAGAGCCAATTAAAAAACGCCAGTGGTGATGCTAAAACAAGCCACAAAACAAACGCCAAACTGCAGCAGCAACTCAGTGATCTCAAGAGTATCTCTGGCGATGCCGTGGCTCTACACGAACGCCACCAGTCACTGCTGGAAAACCATAAGATAATGGAAACAGAGCTCGACGTTATCAAGAGTGAAAATGACCGGCTGCGCGACGACCGCACCATGACCTTCTTTCTCTATGGTGCAGGGTCGGTACTGCTCGGTGTTTTGATTACCATCATCGCGCCCATCATCGCGCCCAGCTTACGCCGCAAGAAAAGCTATTCCGAATGGGGCTAAGGCCGCTTCACCACACTTTTTAATGCAACACTCAACACTGCATTAAACACAACGTTTAACAACACAGAAAATACCATGATGACATTTTTGAAAGCCGCAGCCCGCCCACTACTCGCCGGCCTACTGTTGATGCTCGCCACGCTCTGCGCCGCCGATGTCAACAACAAAAACAACAACCCCGTCAAACCCACCACTGCTCAGGCTGCAGTAACAGTGATTGAAAGCGTCACCTTCACCACCGATCTAGGCGATGTCACCTTCAAGTTGCACAGCAAGCGCGCGCCGCAAAGCGTGGCGAACTTTTTGGCCTACGCCAAAAGCGGCTTTTACAACGGCACGATCTTCCATCGAGTCATGCCTGGATTTGTCGTACAGGGCGGCGGGCTGACGTTTGACTTTGTTAAGAAGGCCACACGCGAGCCGGTAATAAACGAATCCATTGGCGGTCTGCGCAACAAGCGTGCAACCGTCGCCATGGCCAGGCTGCCCCACCCCGACAGCGCCACCGCACAGTTTTACGTCAACCTCAGCAACAACCGCCAACTCAACGCGAATAAAAAGACAAAAGCACCCGGCTATACCGTATTTGCCAGCGTTGTTGAGGGCATGTCCGTCATCCAAGAAATTGCTCGCCAACCGCGCGGACAATTCCGTGCCTACCCTGACGCGCCCAATATCGCCGTGCGCATCCTCGCGACACAACTGAACCCAAGCGGCTCGTAAACCCGCCTGCCAATGTGACCCGCCTTAGAAGAAACCCCAATCATGACAAACAAGCAACACACAGCCCTCAGCGTCAACCTCAACAAGATCGCGCTGATTCGCAATTCTCGCGAGGGTGATTACCCCAACGTTGTTGGACACGCCCAGACCTGCCTCAACGCCGGCGCAGATGGCATCACCGTGCACCCGCGCCCAGATCAACGCCACATACGCCCTGGAGATGTACGACAACTCGCGGCTCTAGTCGCTCCGCTCAACGACATCGAGTTCAACGTAGAGGGCAACCCCTTTGCTGATTCGCTGGGTGACTATCCTGGGTTTCTCGAGCTGGTAAAGGAAACCCGTCCCGATCAGTGCACGCTGGTACCCGATAACAATGAGCAGTTGACCTCAGACCACGGCTTTGACTTGAAACAGTCGGGCGAGACCCTGCGGCCTATCATTGCCCAGCTGCAAAGCTGGGGCTGCCGTGTCAGCCTATTTATGGACCCAGACGCCGAACAAATTAGACTGGCAAAAAGCATTGGTGCCGATCGAATTGAATTTTATACCGGGCCTTTTGCGGCGCTCTACAAACAGCAGGATGCCGAATTTGATGCGCTCTTCCAACGCTACATTGAGGCCACTGAAGCCGCCATTGAAGTGGGTTTAGGAGTCAATGCGGGCCACGACCTTAACCTTGAAAACCTCGCCAAATTCAGGGAGCTTCCAGAGCTGTTAGAAGTCTCCATTGGCCACGCGCTCACCGTCGATGCGATTGCCATGGGCATGCCTCTGGCGGTGGAGAAGTACGCGGCGCTTTGTCGTAACTAAAGGTCGTAAATAGAGACACCGCAGCTAAAGGTCTCGTAACTAGAAGTGACGGTGTCGTGACTGAGAGGTGTGCGGGCTTAAAAAGGGGTTCAAAAAATTGCCCACGCCCGCCACACTTGAATTCGTTCCGGCTGGGGCCGTCAAAACAAATCAACATCACCCTGCTTGGCGGGGCCTGAGAGCAGGCCTTGTTCCAGCAAGGCCTCATAACACGCAAGCTGGTTGCGGCCATGCTCTTTCGCGTAATACAGCGCCTCATCGGCGCGCCCTTGTATGTCCGGCAGCGAGCATCGGTGGTCAATAACCGTGTAACCCAAGCTAACCGTCACACGCCCCACCTGCGGAAAGTCTCGCTGCTCGACCATGACCCTAAAGCGATCAAAGATAGGCCATGGATCGCCACTAACACCGCGTGCCACCACGACAAATTCCTCACCCCCAATGCGAAACAACCAGTCCTGCTCTCGAAAGGCTTCACGCATCATGCGCCCCATCAACAGCAAAACCTCATCGCCATAGAGGTGTCCAAAACCATCGTTAACCTGCTTAAAAAAGTCGATATCTAAAATGGCAAGGTAATCCAACTGCCCATTTTCATTATGCCGGCGCAGTTGATATTGACTGCTAAATAAGGGGTTGAGCTTCTCCTCAAAAGTCCGGCGGTTCAACAATCCAGTCAAGCTGTCGATCGATCCGCGCTCCAGCAGCCGGTTTAAATTTATATATACCTTCGTGATCGCTTTAATCGTGTCAATACTGTCGCGTACACTGGGCGCATCAATCAGCACCACACTCAACAACGCTCCCTGACGCACGACCAGACTTAATTGATTATCTGCATACAACTGCACCGTCATTGGGTCAACTTCTGTGCGCCACACCAAGTCAGCCAAGCGTTCAGAATCCTCAAGCAGCGGCGCACCGCCCTCGTAAGCCGCTGATAAACCGGGGCAATGAGAATCCCTGAGCGGATCAAAACTGTCCCGCAGGCGCCAATGTATATCCTGCCCAGCCAACCGCCCAGCGTAATAACAAATACGTATATCACCAGACAGGCAACCGAGCAACGCCGCAATAAAGCCCGTGCGCAATAACCCCACGTCTTGAAAGCTGCTTAATTCAGAAATGGCGTAGAGCGAGCTGCTATTTGAGGTCATAAACTCACAAAATTCTAGCAATGCAGGAGGTGCCGCAAAGCGGATAAATTTGGTCTAATATTTTACTAGTGACAACCTTAACGATAGCTTGTAACGCTGCGTGGCGGGAGAGCGGAAATAGCCAGCCTTACAGTGTATCTATCAACAACTCTAGGCCTCACCACAACAGTATAACTCGACACAACATCTGTCATAAGCGACACTTACCAGAAAGAGCCGAACAGACCAAAGAACAGGAGCCCCTTATGCATTCCATTCTGGTTAAAGATTACATGGACTACAACCCTCACGCGATTAACGCCAGCAGCAATGTCAAAGAAGTTGTCGAACAACTGTTAAATCAACACATTCTAGGGGCTCCGGTTATCAGTTCGGACCAGCAACTGATCGGCTACATATCTGAACAAGAGTGCATAAAAGAAATGCTCAACGATGCCTTCTACTGTGAAGAGCCCACCTCCGTTTGCAATGTCATGGTGACAGATGTCATATCAGTCAGCCCCGACGCCTCCATTATTGAAATCGCCCAAACCATGCTAAAACAACACCCCAAAAACTACCCAGTGGTGGAAAGCGGTAAGTTAATCGGCATAATTAATCGCGCGCACATACTCAAAGCCCTGTTAGAAAATGAGCAGGACTGTTACCTGCAGCACTGATCGATTAAATTTATTTCCCCCTGCCCCATCGCTGGCTAGCCCATTGCGGTACGACCGGCCTATAATTGCTCTCGCCCAAACCTTGCTTGGCCTATCACACCGTCGAATGGAGTCACCTTGCCCACAGCGCCCCCCCTCATAAACATCATTGGCGCCGGCCAACTCGGGCAAACCCTTGCGCGCCTGTGGCAAGACAAGGATTTACTACAGACTCAGCAAGTCCTGACTCGGTCACTGGAAAGCGCCGAGGATGCCTGCCGGTTTATCGGCAGCGGAGCCCCCTGCAAGCACATTAGCGCCTTCAAACCCGCTCAGTATTGGCTAATAGCCGCACCAGACAAAGATCTGGCGAAACTCGCCGAAGAGCTTGCCCGAGCAGCACTTATTAACAGCGACGACACAGTGTTTCACTGCAGCGGGGCGCTCAGCAGTGAAATACTCGCGCCTCTGCAGCACCAAGGCGCATTAACGGCTAGCGTGCATCCGATTCACAGCTTTGCCTCCCCCACTAGCTCAATTCAAAGTTTCCATGGCAGCCACTGCGCCTGCGAGGGAGACGCACAGGCACTGGTGTCCCTTGACAAGCTCTTTGAAGACATTGGGGGGCAGTGCTTTAAGCTAGAGAGCCGTCAAAAAAGCCTCTATCACGCAGGGTCTGTCATGGCCTGCAACTACCTCGTCAGCTTGCTAGAGGCCAGCCGTGAAACCTTCGCCCTTGCGGGCATCGACCGACAAACCAGCAATGCACTGATGGCGCCACTCGTTCAGCAAACCGCCGAGAACCTACTGGGCAAGAAAGAAGGCGGGAAACGCAGTGAAGGGGCGACCGCGGCCAGCGTCCTCACCGGCCCTATTGCTCGCGGCGACCACTCGGTAGTCGTGGAGCAACTGCAATTGCTGAGCGACGCCCAGCCTGAACTTGCGGAGCTCTATCGCTGCTTGGGACAAAAAACCCTTAAAATTGCCCGCCTCAAGGCCGCCGCCGAGCTTGAGCAGCTCGACGCTCTCGAGGCCATCCTCAGCGCAGAGCCACAACCACCGAGCTAGTTCGGCGCATACAAAACCCACCAAAGCTGACGATTGGGCGTTATAATCGCGGGCTGTCACTCTGCACGCGCCAACAATCAGCACATACCAATTATACGAGCAAAAAAAGATGCAAGACTCAGCCGCCTACCTTGAAAAGAAGCGCTTTTTTAATCAGCTGTTAACCATCTATGGCCGCAAACCTGTACTTGAAGCGCTGCAGGAACCCAGTGCCAAGGTCTACCGTTTACACTTGGCCGAGTCGAATAAAAAAGCAGGTATTATTGAAGACATCATCAAGCTGGCCACAGAAAAAGGCGCTGAGGTGCTCTACCATGACCGCAAGTCTCTGGCGCGCCTGTCCAAAAACAGCAAACAAGACCAAGGTGTGGTCGCTGATATGGTCTGTGAGGGTTACCGAGATTACCGCGATTTTTTAGCCGAACAGAACACAAGTAAAAGCCTCGAGCACTACGATATTATCGCCCTCGACAGCATCACCAACCCGCAAAACCTGGGCATGATTATCCGCTCCGTGTGCGCAGGTCAAACCACGGCCCTATTGCTGCCGAATAAAGGCTGCGCCAAGTTGGATGCGCTGGTCATCAAAGCCAGTACCGGCACACTGTTTCGCGCGCCTATCCTGCGTTGCGACTCGCTGCCCAAAGCACTGCAAGATTTTCGCGAAGCCAACTGTGATGTCTACGGCTTGTCATCACACGCCCAAACGGCTATCGGCGACATCAACAACCAAAAGTCCTGTGTTTTTGTTCTGGGTAATGAAACCGAAGGGGTAAGCAAGGAAGTAGAAAAGAAATGCAACGCGATGCTCTCTATTCCCATGCAGCGTAATGTCGAGTCGCTGAACGTGGCGGTAACCGCCAGCCTACTGGCTTTTCGCCGAGTTCTCGGGGGCTAACCTCCCAACTCCCAGTTAAGTAAGATTAAAGAACACTGACACACACAGGGCCACGAACAACAGCGCCGAGCTTAGCTGCCATAACATCAGTGGGTCACGGTTGATGCGCTCGCGACCATAGTGCTTCTTGTACTTGGGGTTGGGGTGTTTAAGGTCATGAAGGAACTCCGACACATCGGTGTAGCGACGCTCAGGTGCGTAGCGCAAGCCTTTTTTCAGCGCCCCATCGACCCAGATGGGCACCAGCGGATTCAACTCAAAACTCGGTGTGTAACTGGTCTTTAAATAGGCTTTAGCGTTGCGGCACTGACTGAGCTTGCCGTCAAATGGCTCCTGACCAGCGAGCATTTCATAAGCTATAACCGCCAGCGAAAACACCTCCGCCTGCACGCTGCTACTGCCATTCAACACCACTTCTGGCGCTGAGTAGCTGGCGGTTCCCAGATAGGCATCGCGCTCCAGTGGCGTGGCTATTTCAGCAATGCCGCCAATATGGCAGGAACCAAAATCGATAATCTTCACCTGACCATTCTTATCAACCATAATATTGCCGGGCTTAATATCTTGATGCAGCGTCTCTCGGTTATGCAGTGCCTTGAGCCCCTTGGCTATCTGCTCAAACAGATATATGGCGTCCTGCACCGCTGGTTTGGGGTTTTCCTTAATCCACTGAGCCAGAGTGATGCCATCGATATACTCGGTCAGGTAATAGAGGCAAGAGCGTGGCTGGCTGGCCTCCACCACCTTCACCACGTGTGAATTATTAATCCGCGTGCCAATCCAACTCTCCACAATAAAGCGCTCGATATAGGCGGGGTCATCATCGTAGTTCACCGACGGTGTTTTCATACAGAAGCGCTCGCCACTGAGCAGATCGGCAACCAAATACACTTGGCTGCGGCTGCTGGCGTGCAGCGTTTTCTCAACTCGCAAACCATCAAGCTGCTTACCCACCTGTAACTCCGGCGGAAATGGCAGCTCGGTCAGTTTCTGACACACATCATCCATATCCTGCGTCGGCAAGCTGTCGACGTGTAGAATTTGGCAGCTGAGGTTATCGCCACTGTCATTGGCGAGCGCCTGCCCGATCAACGATTCACAGGCGGCCTCGTAGGCCTCATTGGTATTTTCGCTCACCACCTGCAGCAGCGTATCGCGTATATCCTTATCCCGCACAAAATCGTGAATGCCGTCGGTACTGAGAAAAAAAACATCGCCAAGTGCAATATCCAGACGACGAAAATCGACATCGAGCCGCACATCCAAGCCCATCGCCCGTGCCAGATATGACTGCTCCGAGCTAATGACCGTGGTGTGGTCGCGCGTCAATTGTTCCAGCGATCCGTCGCGCAGGCGATAAATTCGCGAGTCACCGACATGAAAAATATAGGCCTGATGCGATTTAAAAATAATGGCGCTGAAGGTGCTGACATAACCCTTCTGGGCATCACTGAAGTGTCGACCCTTGCCATAAAGCCAACGATTTAAAGAGGTCAATACCAGCGAGGTGGATTTATTAACGCTCCAGGTATCGGGTGTGGAATAATAATCGGAGAGGAAGTTATAGACGCAGGTTTCGCTGGCCTCCTTACCCGCCTCGGCGGCACTGACACCATCGGCAATCACCGCCGCCACACCCTTGGCACCCAGCAGGCTGCCCTCTGGAATACGAATACCTATGGCGTCTTCGTTGTCGGCCTTCTTACCGGCAACAGAGCGCTGCCCCACCGTAAACGCCAAGTCCCCATCCAAATGCCAACCCGTCATATCCAATCCCTAAAACGACAACCCACTTACCTATTAATAATCCAAGGGCTCACTGAACTCATCGGTGGACAGCCCCCTGAATAAAAAAAGGAGGCTAGGCCTCCTTTTTTATTCTCAATCTAACTCATTCAACCTGTACTACTGGCGTTAGTGCACTTCGATCATCTGCACCGTGCCGTCAGGCATGACTTCTGCCAGGGCGCCCTTGGGTTCATCCAGAAACATAGCCGCCACTGTCGCCAAAGCAATGCCGCCAGCGATGGTCATAAAGAACACAGGTGGTGACACCACAGAGAAGACCGTCAGGAAGACCACCGCACCGATATTGCCGTAAGCGCCAACCATGCCCGCCACCTGGCCTGTCAGGCGGCGCTTGATCAGCGGCACCACCGCAAACACACAGCCAGCCGCAGAACCCAGAAAGAAAGAACAACCCATCATCACCGCCACAGCAAGCGCAATGGGCCAATCAGCGGTAATTTGCGACATGGCCAAGAAACCAACCGCTGCACCAGCCAAGAGCACCACCAGCGACATTTTACGGCCAAACTTATCACTGATGAAACCGCCAGAAGGACACGACAACATATCGGTCGCCGCAAAACAGGCGCCCAGAATGCCCGCCAGAGAGACAGGTATCAAAAAGGTATCCCGGAAGTAGAGCGGCAGCATCGACACCACCGCCAGCTCGGCACCAAAGGTCACCGCGTAGGCAATGCTCAGAATCGCCACCTGCTTGAAGTTGTACTGCAGAATTTTATCGACCGGCTTAACGAAGATTTCCTTATTGACCTTGTAGATCTGAGTCGCCTGGAAAAAATAAAAGCCCACCAATACGGCGTAAACCACGCTGGCGGCGAATTCGCTAAGCAGCCCCAAGCCGGTCACCTTCCAGGTTAACACGGCCAGTGCGCCATACATGGGGATGTTCATCAGCAGATAAAAGAAGAAGTCGCGTTTACTGGACACTTCCATACCACCGGATTTATTCGGCTTAAAGTAGGTTGAACCAACCGGCGTGTCGGTGACGGAAATGTAGTAGATACCTGCATAGACAAGCGCGATAACACCGGTTACTGCCGTCGCATAACGCCAGCCATCGTCACCACCGAACATCAACGCCAGGGTCGGCAAGCTGATAGCGGCGACGGCCGAACCTATATTACCCATGCCCTTATAGATGCCCTCGGCCAGCCCCAACTGACTGGATGGGTACCACTCACTGATCATACGAATACCGATGACAAAACCGGCACCGACAAAACCCATCAAGAAACGTGCCAGCGCTAATACTTCAAAGCTGGTCGCCGTGGCAAAGAAGAAACACAAAGCGGAGGTCGCCAAGAGCATGACTGTATAGGTCAAGCGCGGGCCGTATACGTCTACTAGCATGCCGGTGATAATACGCGCGGGAATCGTCAGCGCTACGTTGAGGATCAACAGGGTTTTAATCTGCTGATCGCTCAAACCCATGGACGCCTGAATGGCCACCAATAGGGGGGCATGGCTAAACCAAACCAGAAAGGTCACAAAAAAGGCCAACCAGGTGGTGTGAAGGATCTTGGCTCTGCCGGTAAATGAGAGGAAGTTCTCTCTCATGTTTGATGTCGTCATTTTGTGCTCCGCTGCGTTCTACTTCCAAAAACAGCTATAAAGCAAAAACCGAGCCAACAACTAACCACTTGATTCTTATGGATTTTTTAAATTAGCGATGCAAAAGCCGCACTAAAATGAATCGACCCGCACCGCAATGAGCCATCGCCGCACCGCAATGAGCCATCAGTGCAGACCACAAGAGCCATAAGCGCAGCTTACAAGAGTGCAGTAATGCCTCGAAAAAGGTCAGCTCTCGGCGCCCGCGTCAACATTCTCAACTCCCCAGAGGGAACGGTCGACAAAATGCACTAAAAAGGCTGCCACACTGACCCCACCCGCCACACTGAACAACAGCCACGGCCCCCAAAAGCTGGCGGCATAACCGCAGGCAAGAGCGCCCAGCGGCGCTGCACCAAACAGGGATAGCTGATACACCGACACTATACGACCGCGGTACGCTTCTGGCGCCTGTTGCTGTAACAAACTTTTACCCAAGCTTGCCGATACGCCAGCCACAACCCCCCAAAAGAACACCAAACCGAAGAGCCCGGTAAGGGTTGGTTTGGCGGCAATAGCCAGCATCAGCATCCCGGCATAGAGCAAGCTGAAGAGAATGGCACGCCCCGGGTAGCGGGTAGGACCACGCTTGAGTAGACCCAATGTGGCGACAACATTACCCACCACAAAACACAGCTGCAAACTGGCAAAATACACGGCGCCCTGCTGATAGGCATCCCGAGTCAGCAGCGGCAAGGCCACCACAAACACGCCTATGTGAATAAAGCCGTTTAAACCCACGAGGATCACCAGGTTACGGAGGGTAGCGTGACGCCAAACCAACACCAAACCCGCCTTGATCCCCGCCACCGACTGACCGGCACGGGGTGCTGACGCCGCATCAACAGCCGGTGCTTTCAGCCACACAGCAAAAATCAGAGCAGTTACCAGCAGACAAGCTGCCTGCCCGAGCAAAATCCAATGTACACCCAAGACACCCTGCTGCCCCGCAACAGCAACACCCACGGCCTGAGCGACATAAAGGCAGAGCGACATCACCACCACAGAATGCTGTAAACGACTTCTACCCTGTAACAAACCCGGCAATAGGCGTTCGCGTAATGGTTGAATAAAAGCGATGCTCACTCCCAGCATCAGCGCGTAGATCAGCAGCCAAGATAGGACCAATTCGCCACGCAGCAGCAGGTAGGCCATGAACCCATGGCAAAGGGCCAGACCAATATAAAAGAGCGGCAAACGGCGCTGGCCTTGAGCTCTATCGGCAAAAGCCCCCCCCACCAGTAATAAAACTACACCGGGCAGCAGGCTAAGCGACTGGACCCAACCCAGCTGCTCAGCGGATAGTTTCAGCTCTCCCACGGCCAGCCAAGGCAACAATACAATTTGGCAGCCAGTGGCCAGGGCCGCAAAGCTAATGGCTATTAGGTAGTGCACAAACGCGTTAGGCAAAAGAACCCCAAAGTCACAACTAGATGAATAAAACACAAATCTCAGCAGGCCACATTCTAGCGGTTAGGCCCTCGTATCAATAGCCCAACAGCCAACCAAACGCAGGAAAAGCCAGAACCAGCACCACAATTGGCAGGTGCAAGCCCCCGCAATAAAAACAACCCCACAGCCACAGCCGACATATGCACTGAAGTACTCACTGCGCTGATGAAGACAGGTTTATACAGTGCCGCCAACAGCAATCCCACCACACAGGTATTAATGCCTGCCACCGCGCCTGCCACCTTGTGCTTTAGCGCCAATGACTCCCACGCCCCGCGCAGAGACACCACCAATAAAAACCCGGGCAGGAAGATAGCCAGGGGTGAAAGCTATTTGGCTAGTACCTAGGCCTGATAAAAACTGGCTAAAGGCAATTAAACGCCCATAGGCATGATCATCCAACCAACCCAAAGAAGGCGCCAAAACACTTCAAACACCGATTTCACTCAACCCACCTAAGGCCCTTAAAGAGCGCAGCTTACGTTTATCTCGGTCACAAAAAACCCCGCAGCCTCTAGGGAGGTCTGCGGGGTTTTCGTCGAGGCGTTAACGCACAAGCTTAAAGCTTATAGCCAGACTCCTCGTGGGACACAATATCCAAACCGGCGGTCTCATCTTCCGCACTGACGCGGATACCGCCGGTCATGAGACCCGTGAGTTTCAGTAGGGCAAAGGTCACCACCGCGGTGTAGAGAGCGGTGGCCACCACACCAATAGCCTGAACCTTAAACTGCGCCAAGATCGAATAGTCCGCGCCTTGAAAGCCGCTGAACACACCCAACTCAGAAGAGGCGAATACCGCAACCAACAGACTGCCCAAAATACCGCCTACACCGTGAACCGGGAAGACATCCAGAGAGTCATCGATTTTCCATTTACGCTTGATCATCTGGGTGGCGTAGAAACAGATCACACCGGCGCTCAAACCAATCACCAGAGCGCCCGCAGGGCCAACAAAACCTGAGGCTGGTGTAATAGTACCCAGACCCGCCACCATGCCCGTGACAATACCCAGCACGCTTGGCTTACCAAACTTGATCCACTCCATGGTGATCCAAGCCAAAGCACCCGCCGCCGCCGAAATATGGGTGACGGTCATGGCCATAGACGCGTTGCCATCAGCGGTCAACGCACTGCCGCCGTTAAAACCAAACCAACCCACCCACAGCATACCGGCACCGGTCACCGTCATCGTCAGGTTGTGCGGCGGCATAGCCGTGGTTGGAAAGCCGTTACGGTTGCCAATAACCAGAGCGGCAACCAACGCAGCGACACCGGCTGTGATGTGCACCACGATGCCACCGGCAAAGTCCATGACAGCAATACCGCCAATATCAGACAACCAA
>Ga0209826_1002103_pt1 | contig 13386 bp, 9 predicted proteins | sample GOMGulsemesocosm_5_FD_184637 | JGI IMG/M metagenome (GOLD analysis project Ga0209826, IMG submission 184637) | Methane-oxidizing microbial communities from mesocosms in the Gulf of Mexico - GOM15C Gulf of Mexico (SPAdes) (version 2) | ecosystem: Environmental > Aquatic > Marine > Cold seeps... | reverse complement strand
GGTGAGCGCGACGAGTATTCGGCCATCGTTTTTCTGGAACCTTTTGATTGGCGCAATAAAAGGGCGTTTGGCTACGACATGTGGTCCAATGCCATGCGCCGTGAGGCGATGAGTCGCGCGCGCGATGAGGGCGTCGCGGCTAGCTCTGGGGTGATTACTCTGGTGCAGGAAACCGAGGAAAACGTGCAACGCGGTTTTTTGATGTATGTGCCTGTGTACCGTAGTGGGTCGCTGCCCGACAGCCTCAGTGAGCGCCGCGAGGCGTTTCAAGGGTGGGTATACGCGCCCTTTAGAGCGGCGAACCTAATGGCTGGCATTCTAGGCAGTGATGACACGCATATTGTATTCGATGTTTACGACGGCTCCGCTACTAAATCTGAAAACCTGTTGTACAGCAGCCTCTCTGAAGCTGATTTATCAGATCTTCCTGTGTTTAGTAAGACCGAAGGGATCATGTTGCAGGGACGTCCTTGGACTATTGTGTTTCGAACACCGGCCGACTTTAGCTTAGACGAAGAGAGCAGCGTGCCACAGCTGGTGGCATTGATCGGCTTGGTGATTGATCTGTTGCTGTTCTATGTGATTCTTTCCCTGCACTACATCAGCCGTCGCGCGCAGGCAATGGCGAGCGATATGACTCTAGAATTACAAGCCGCAAAGGTGGGGCTAGAAGCTGAGATTGAGGCCCGTACTGAGCAGTTTTTGGAAGCTCAGGATGACCTGGAAGAAAAAATCCAACACCGGACGGGGGAATTACAAGCCAAGGTTCACGAGATGGAAAAGATGAATCAGCTGACCTCAGGCAGGGAATTACGGGTGATTGAATTGAAGCAAGAGGTCAATGAGCTGGCCATAGAATTAGGGCGTCTGCCCAGCTACGAAGTGGACAGTGTAGAGGGGGCGACAACATCCACTGGGCATACGGTGATCAATGAATAAGTTTTTTGCGAGAAGGATGTTTCCCGTCCTTCTCATCATCGGTATTGGCTTTGTATGCAGCCATTACTTATCCGAGCAGGTGAAGCAGCAGTTGCAACGTCAAAGTCACACGAAACTTGCGGCCATAGCGGCGCAAGTTTCGGGACGATTGCAGGATGCCATCAATCTTGCCGTTAATGACTTGCAGGCCTTGCAGGCTTTCTACGGTGTCAACGAGAAGGTGTCGGCGCAAACGTTTAGTCGTTATATGGCAGCACTGGCTATAGACCAGCGCAGTTATATTCAGGCGTTGAGTTGGGTGCCTTTAGTATCGCGGGAGCAGCGCACAGGCTTTGAAGCTGAGACGAGGGAGCAGTACCCGAATTTCCTCATCACCGAGCGCAACGACAGTGCGATGTTGGTGGCCAGTGGCGAGAAGAATCATTATACCCCGGTCACCGATATCGCCCCCTACGCGAGCAACCGCTCAGCTCAAGGGTTTGATCTGAACAGCAGCCCTACTCGTCGCGCGTCACTGGAGTATGCCCGTGACAGCGGAAACATGACGGCGACGGCTAAGATTCGCTTAGTGCAAGAGCGGGGTGAGTCGTTTGGTTTTTTGATGATCGCGCCAGTATATAGCGCGGGACTTGAGCTGGGGGACGCTGGGCAGCGAAGCCGCGCCCTAAAGGGTTATGTGACGGGTGTATTTCGGGTGGATAGCCTGATGGAAAAACCCAATGAGCTGGCACTTGATGAGATGCTAACGTTGGCACTCATCGATTTGGCGAGTGCAAGTGGCGGCCTGCTTTATGGCACTGAGACGGAGACGAGCCCCTTTACTTTTGACTTAAATATTCCGGGCCGGAACTGGCAGCTGCAGGTCGCGCCGAACCATTCCCTGCAAGCGAGCATCGATTCTCCGGAAGTGGTGAGCTGGATTATGCAGGGCGGCATCGTGATGAGTATCCTTTTGGGGATCTGCCTATACGCGTTGCAGCATATAACGTTTAGCTCGCGCTATATTAATGAGCTGAATCGCCGGGTGCAGGTACAAAATAGAGAGTTAGAAGCCACGGTAGCGGAGCGTACCGAGAGTTTGGCGCAAAAAAATGCCACGCTTAGTTTCCACATTGAGGAGTTGACGACCCAGCGTCGTATTCTCTCCAGCTTGATGGAGGACTCTCAGGCGGCAAAAAATGAGGCTGAGCAGCGGGCGCGCGAGCTGGCAAGGTCTAACCGAGATTTGGATGATTTTGCCTACGTGGCCTCTCACGATTTGAAATCGCCGCTGCGCGGTATCGATCAATTGGCCAGCTGGGTAGTAGAGGATCTCAACGAGGGGGATATGAGTGAAATACCCGCAAACCTGAGCCTGATGCGTCAGCGGGTGCGGCGCTTGGAAACGCTGTTGAATGACCTGCTGGCGTATTCCCGCGTGAGTCGACAGCAATCGGAGCTGACGTCTCTGGACAGCGCAACGCTCTTCAATGACATGTTTATGCTCAACGCCCCACCGCCTGACTTTCGTTTGACGATTCACGGAGCATTACCGTTGTTGAGCACCGTGGTGGCGCCTTTCGAACAGGTTGTGCGCAATTTATTCAGTAATGCCATCAAACATCACCACCGCCCCGATGGTCACATTCAGGTTCGCTGCAGTGACGAGGGCGATTATTATCGTTTTGAGGTCGAGGACGATGGACCGGGTATCGACAGCGATCATTATGAGCAAATATTTAAGATGTTTAAAACGCTTAAACCTCGGGACGAAACCGAGGGCAGTGGCATGGGTTTGGCGCTCATCAAAAGAATTGTCGAGCACTATAAAGGCAAGGTATATTTGACGTCATCCTTGGGAGAAGGGTCCTGTTTTGCGTTTACTTGGCCCAAGGCGATAAACCCAGTTAAGGCTTTTTAGGCTCTGCCTTAAAGGGGGGCTAAACGTGTTGAGATGAGTTGAGGTTATTCGATCACACAACCGTTAGGCACAATAATTTTGACCATTTAATGAATGATAGGGGCGCAATACGTGAGTAAGGGGTATAACGAGGTTAGCATCTTGTTAGTGGAAGATGACGACATAGATGCCAGAGCGGTGGAGAGGGCATTTAGGAAACTTAAGTTAGCGAACAATTTGTACCGTGCGAAAAATGGTTTGGAGGCCCTTACGCTCTTGCGCGGCGACGGCGCGGATCAACAAGCTTCTATTGCGCGTCCCTATATTATTTTGTTGGATCTTAATATGCCGATTATGGGCGGCTTGGATTTTTTGCAAGCGGTTCGAGAGGATGATGACCTGCATGACGCTGTGGTCTTTGTGCTGACGACCTCCAGCGCCGATGAGGACCGTGTAGCCGCCTACAAAGAACATGTGGCCGGCTATATCGTCAAGTCAGATGTCGGTGAAGGTTTTTCTCAGGTCATTGAGATGCTTGACCATTATTGGCGCGTGGTATTACTGCCTAGTTGAGGTTTATTGATCGTTCAGATGCGGGCTGCTTTTCTGTGGCTCCCACTGTGCACTGGGTTTAGCCCAGTAATACCCTTGGCCCTCGTGGCAATGCAGACTCAGTAAGTACTGTTGTTGTGACAGGGTCTCGACGCACTCAGCCACGACCTTCATTTCCAGAGCACTACCCAGTGCGATAATGGCTTTTAGTAAGGCCTTCTCGCTGCGACTGCCGTGTTGATCACAGATAAAACTGCCATCAATTTTAAGTGTGTCTATGGGGAAGCGGTTCAGGTAGCTCAGCGATGAGAAGCCCGTGCCAAAGTCGTCAATGGCTAGGCTTACCCCTAAGTTCTTCAGGGCAATCATGTGGCTGAGCACCTGCTGGGTGTCGAGCAGCAGCACACCTTCGGTAATTTCTATTTCAAGACTCTGGCCATCAATACCATACTGAGCCAATAACGGCTTAATCAGCCCACTGATTAGGTCGCGTTGATTGAATGAACGACCAGAAATATTGACGCTGATGCGGGTATAGAACTGATCGGCTCGCCATTGTTGAGCTTTTTTACAGGCCTCTTCAAACACCCAGCGGTCAATTTTATCGATGAGCCCGAGGTCTTCAGCCAGCGGGATAAATTGATCGGGTGGAATATTGCCGAGTTTTGGATGCTGCCAGCGAATCAGGGCTTCGACAGCTGGAATGTCACCGCTTTCCAGTTCTATTCGGGGCTGGTAGTGCAGTGTGAAGTGTTCGTCGAGCGCGTGCAGGGCTTCACGCAGGGCTTTCTCGATACTGAAATACTGACTCTGTTGCTCAAACAGTTCCTGTGTGAAACCCTGTACTTGATTGCGGCCCTTTTTCTTGGCTTCATACATCGCCATATCGGCGTTTTTGATAAGGCCTTCAGGTGTATCGCTGTCGCGGGGGTAGTGGGCTATGCCAATGCTCGCGCCAACGGCGCAAAGGTGGTGCCCGAAGGGGATGGGTTTGTTGATCGATTTAATTAACTTGTGGGCTAGGCGCTCCATGACCTCTTCGTTGCCACTGGAACGCAATATCAATACAAACTCATCGCCACCATAACGAGCCACCGTGTCGCACTCGCGCACCAGTGCTTTCATGCGCTCACCGACACAGCGTAAGACCTCATCCCCGGCGCTGTGCCCAATGGAGTCGTTAATATGTTTGAAGTGATCGAGGTCGACAAAAAAAACAGAAAATTCACTTTGATTGCGTTGTGCTTGAGTCGCGGCCTGATTAATTCGATCTAGGAATAACAGTCGATTGGGCAGTGACGTGCATTGATCATAGTGGGCGAGGAAGCGAGCTCTGTCGCGGGTGCTTTCCAGCCCCAACTTAAGCTGGTGACGCTCCATGGCGTGATATAGCGTTCGATTAATTAAACTGGCGTCGCCTATGTATTGCTTGGGGATGTAGTCCTGGGCCCCAGCGTGGACAGACTCAAGGGCGATGCTGTCGTCTTCATTGCCTGATAACACCACGATGGGGGTGTTGCCGACCAGTTTTATCAGTGCCGTAATCGTCGCAAGACCACTTGAATCAGGTAGGTTCATGTCGGTCAATACGATGTCGTAGCGAGTTGTAGTGACGAGCTCATCCACCTCTTTTAACAGGCGGGCGTGATCACACTTAAACGGTATTGGGCTGCGTTTTAGGGCGCGCAGTACCGCACGACAGTCAACCTCATCATCTTCAAGGAGTAGGGCTCGGTGTACGGTGGGCATGGGTGCTGCCTGCTCACGGACACTCGGATTGCTGTAGTCCTCTGCTGACATATATCGTTCCCGATAACGGTTCGTTAACCTATTAATACTAGACGATCCCAAGCCTTAGGCGCTATGGGGATTGTGCTGAGCTTTAACCATTTAAACGTTAGCGGCAATACGAACTTGTTGTTGCCCGCTGCTTTTCTATTGCCATCTTAGGGCTTCTGATGCCAAAAGGGTTGGCCAATGGTCGGGGTACTGGCACTCGCTGTGTCGCGGGTGACCATTAAACCGGCCTCAAAGGCTTGGCGGCCGGCGTCAATAGCGCCGGCAAAGGCCTGTGCCATGAGCGCGGGGTTTTGCGCTTTGGCCACCGCGGTGTTTAACAATATGCCATCAAAGCCCATCTCCATGGCTTCCGTCGCCTGTGAGGGTTTCCCCAAACCCGCATCAATAATCAGCGGCGTGTTGGGCAGGCGCTCACGCAGGGTGCGCAGGTTGTACTTGTTCATCAAACCTTGGCCTGTACCAATCGGTGCCCCCCAGGGCATGAGCACTTCACAGCCCACATCCAGCAGTTTCTTTGCGACTATAAGGTCGTCCGTGGTGTAGGGCAAGACTTTGAAGCCTTCTTCTATGAGCACCGCTGCCGCATCAACCAAACCATAGGGGTCGGGTTGTAAGTTGTAGTCGTCGCCGATGACTTCCAATTTAATCCAGGCGGTGTCAAAGATCTCGCGGGACATCTCGGCCAGAGTGATGGCCTCCTTGGCGGACTTGCAGCCAGCGGTATTGGGCAGTAGGTGACAGCCCGTGTCCTTGATGTAATCCCAGATGGCGGCGCCGTCACGCTCGTTGGGGTTTTGGCGGCGCAAGCCAAGGGTCACTATTTTACAGGCCGAGGCTGCAATGGCGTCGCGCATAATTTGCGGCGATGGGTAGAGCGCGGTGCCGAGTAAGAAGCGGCTGTCAAAGGTTTCGCCGTAGAGGGTAAAGGTTGAGCTGTTCATAGGCATTGGCTTGGGTGAATGCATGGGGAATGGTTGCGGATAACGCTTGGGGTCAACCGCCACCGACGGGGGCGACGACATCAATCTGGTCACCGTTGTTGAGTCTGGTATTGGCGTAGCGTGAGCGCGGCACAAAGTCGCCGTTTATCGCGGTGGCGACTTTCTTGTCGGCCAGGTCCCACTGTTGCAGCGCGTGTTGCAGCGACTGCCCGCTTTCGATTGCCTCGGAATTCCCATTGAGGCTGACGGTGATGGCATCACTCATAGTCGTATTAATCTTTTGTCTGCGCGATTAAGTTTACAGCAAGGCTGTTTCGAATTGACTGTGCTGCAGTATAGGGTGCAGCGCCTGATCCAGCACCGCCGGCGCGAGCAGGTAGCCGTGGCGGTATAGACCGTTCATGGCGATCAGAGGTATGGCGCCACTGGGCGCGTTGACTGCTCGCCTTGCTATCTTCGGCAGATTGTCCATAAACGCAGGGCGCAGGTTGACGTCTGTTTCGATGATTCGGGCTTCGGCAAACGCTGGGTTAAGCGTGTAGAGCGCGCTGGATAATTCCATCGAAGATTGCAAGCTGATCGGGCTTCTATCTTCACTCTCAATTTCGGTGGCGCCGATAATGAACTGACCCTGCGGTTTGGGCACGATGTAAAGCTTGTAGCGCGGGTGCATCAAGCGCACAGGGCGTTGCAGGCTGACCTCTGGGCAGTCTACCCACATGACTTCACCGCGCACGCCGCGCAGGGGCGGCAGTGTGTCATTGTCTATGTCTTGTTTAGCGCCCTTCTGTATACCTTGCTTCGCGCCTCTCTGTATGTCTAGCTTCGCGCCCATGCCCCGACAGTCGAGAAGCCAGTCCGCTTTGATATCGGTCTGGCCGTTTTCGATGTCAGTTAACTCAATGGCTGCCTGCTCAAGGCACTGGCCGCCTAGCTGCTCTATGCGCTGCAATAGGTTATTCAGCAGTTGGCGGTTATCCAAATACGCTTCATCCGGCAGGTAGATGCCGGCACGGAAATGATTCAGCTGTGGTTCCAGCTCCTCGATTTGAGCTTGCCCTAGCCATTGGCTGGGTTGTTTGCCGCCAAGCTTGCCTTCGAGGTCACGGTAAAACTGTTCGAGCTCAAAGGCATCCTGCGGGTGGGCTATGACCAGGCTGCCGTTGGCTTGGTAGTCCACGGGTGGCGTCTGTGGCAAAACCTTATTGAGTTCGGCTATCCAAGCGGGCCAAAGTTCGAGGCTGCGCAGGCCCAGTTCATAAATCAAAGGTTCAGATACCACAACCTCGGTCAGGGGCGAGATCATAGCGGCGGCTGTATGGGCGGCGGCTGGCGAGGGCGTAAAAGCACCCGCCTCATATAGGGTGACCTGATGGCCGGCTTCGAGCAGGCGCCACGCACTGAGGCGGCCGAGCAGCCCCGCGCCCAAAATGCTGATGTGAAATTTGCTGCTGTCTGTGTGCTCCGCGCTCATCTGTGCTCTCGGTACTTGCGACCTAGTGTGTGGCCGAGCAAGAAATCCTGGCTGATAATGGGTAGGGCAGGGAAGGCTGTATTGCGTGTTGCAACGTGATAATGCTGCCTTCTTGTTCCCTCCGCAGGCATCAACCTGATCAGGTTCGACGGGTTTTGGCTAGCAATCTCAGCGCCTGTATGCATTGTGTTGAGTAAACCGCCACAACCGCATCAGGGCACCCCGACAAGATAGGCGCAGTCTACTGCGCCGCTTGCCTGTCAGCAAGCGGCGAGAGCAGGGGTGTTGTGTATTTAGGGCTTGATGGATTCAACTTTACTCACCACCTCACCTTCCAGCAGATGTGTGGTTAATGCATCGCCCAGCTTAAGTGAGTTGGCCCTGTGGATAACTTCGCCCTGTTCGCCGCGAGTAATGGAATAACCGCGTTGCAGCGTATTGAGTGGACTGACGCTGTTGAGCAGGGCGGCCTGCTGTTCAAAACGCTGACGCTTAGTGGCCAGTTGTTGTTGTATTTGACGCTGGGCTCGGTTTTGTAGTTGTTCGAGTTTCTCGCGCAACTGCTCTAAGCGTTGCTGTGGGTGCAGCGTTTGCTGGCGTGTCTTAATATTTTGTAGGCGGGTTTGTTGTTGCTGCAGCTGGCTTTTCATCGCGCGCTGCAGGCGAACCTCAAGGTTGTCGAGGCGCTGCGCTTGGGCTTGTAATTTATCCCCAGGGTGCTGCAACCGAGCGCGTAGATGCCCAAGGCGCTCGCGGCTGCGTTGCAGCTTGCGGGCGAGGGCTTGCTTGAGCAGTCGCTCAAAGCCGCTGAACTGTTGTGCCAGCGCCTCGCCATCGGGGGTGGCAATTTCGGCCGCCGCCGAGGGGGTAGGCGCACGCATATCCGCCACATAGTCGGCAATGGTTAGGTCAACCTCATGGCCCACCGCACTGATCACAGGTATGCGGCTGGCAAAAATGGCGCGCGCCACGCTCTCCTCATTAAAGGGCCAGAGGTCCTCCAGCGAACCGCCGCCTCGGCCGACGATTAATAAATCGCAATCACTGAGACGGTTAGCCGTCGCCAGTGCTTTTACTATTTGAGGTGCGGCATCAACGCCCTGTACGGCAACGGGAAAGATCGATACCGGCAGTGATGGGTAGCGGCGCTCTAGGATGTGTAAAATATCGCGTATGGCGGCGCCGGTGGGCGAGGTAATAACGCCCAGGTGTTTGGGCGGCATAGGCAGGGTTTGCTTGATGTCGTGCTCGAACAAACCCTCCATGTGTAGACGGTGCTTGAGGTCTTCATAGGCGCGCTGCAGCGCGCCGACGCCAGCGTCTTCCATGTGCTCGACAATAAGCTGGTAGTCACCGCGACCCTCATAAAGACTGACCCGGGCGCGCACCAACACTTGGCTGCCCTGCTGGGGCATGTTGCGCACACGGTTGTTGCGGTTCTTAAACATAGCGCAGCGCACCTGCGCACCGGCGTCTTTAAGGGTGAAGTACCAGTGACCGGACGATGGGCAGGAAAAATTGGATATCTCGCCCTCTATCCACAGCAGCGACAGGTGGGTTTCGAGCAGCTGCCTCGCTTGTCGATTGAGTTGCGTGACACTGAGAACCGCTCGGCCATCTTCTGTTTCGCTGCGCGGGAGGTTCATGGATTGCGTCTCTTCATTATTCTGCGGGTCAATGGAGCTGGTTTGTGGGCATTGTGACAAAACCTTCGCCGAAACCCAACCTTGCGCGTGGCGGGCGGATTATCCCGCGATGGAAAGGCTGCTTGGCTAGGCGGTGGAAATCAACACAAGTCGCCGGTGGCTGTCATAAAAACGTCTATTGTTTGTGTTATTAAATAAAAGGTCGCTGAAGGGGAGGTTTACAGCCCTCTTTTATCTGAGAGTTGTTCCCACGATAGCCCCTTTTGTCGTATAATTTCGCGTTTACCCTCAAGAGTCATCACTTGGCGCTTGGCCTACTGAATATCCACTGGATTGCTCTACTGCCTGCTAGGCAAGGGCAGGGATTAGGCCCCGCTACTGGCTCACTTACTCTGATTATCGAGGTCGGATCGTTTATGTTACGTATCGCTCAGGAAGCACTCACTTTTGATGACGTTCTGTTGGTGCCGGGTTACTCCGCTATCACCGCCAAAGACGTGTCTCTGAAAACTCGCCTGACGAAAGAAATCAGCCTGAATATTCCGCTGGTTTCCGCCGCAATGGACACAGTTACCGAATCCCGCTTGGCGATCGCTATCGCTCAGGAAGGTGGTATCGGTATTATTCACAAGAGCATGACCATAGGGCAGCAAGCTGCCGAAGTTCTCGCCGTTAAGAAGTTCGAAGCCGGTGTCGTTAAAGATCCAATTACCATCGATTCCAGCGCGTCTGTGCGTGAATTGATTGCCCTGACCCGCCAGAACAACTTTTCTGGTGTACCGGTTATGGACAGCGGTGACCTGGTCGGTATCGTGACTGCCCGTGACGTGCGCTTCGAGACCAATCTCAGCGCCACCGTCGCCAGCATCATGACCCCGAAAGACAAGCTGGTAACCGTCAAAGAAGGTGAAGCTTCTGACGTGGTTCGCGAACTACTGCACAAGCACCGTATTGAAAAAGTACTGGTGGTTGGCGACAAGTTTGAGCTGCGCGGTCTGATCACTGTTAAAGACATGAACAAAGCCGAGCGTTACCCGAACGCCTGTAAGGATCCAGAAGGTCGTCTGCGTGTCGGCGCTTCTGTGGGCACTAGCCCAGATACAGACGATCGCGTTGCGGCACTGGTTGCCTCCGGTGTTGATGTGTTGGTGGTTGATACAGCCCACGGTCACTCGAAGAACGTGATCGATCGCGTTGCCAAAATTAAGCAGGACCACCCAAGCGTGCAGGTTATCGGTGGCAACATTGCCACGGGCACCGCCGCTCTGGCACTGGCTGAAGCCGGCGCCGATGGTGTGAAGGTAGGCATTGGTCCTGGTTCTATCTGTACCACCCGCATCGTTTCGGGCGTGGGTGTTCCGCAGATGAGCGCCATCGCTAACGTGGTAGAAGCATTGAAGGGTACCGGTGTTCCGGTGATCGCCGACGGCGGTATTCGCTTCTCTGGCGATATCTCTAAAGCACTGGTTGCTGGCGCACACGCCATCATGATGGGTTCTATGTTCGCCGGTACGGAAGAAGCGCCGGGCGAAGTTGAGCTCTATCAAGGTCGCAGCTACAAATCCTACCGCGGTATGGGTTCTCTGGGTGCCATGGCGCAGACTCAAGGTTCTTCAGATCGCTACTTCCAGGACGCCAGCCAAGGCACCGAGAAGTTGGTGCCGGAAGGCATCGAAGGTCGCGTTGCCTACAAGGGCCCGATCGCCGCTATTGTGCATCAGATGATGGGCGGCGTGCGCTCGGCCATGGGTTACACGGGTTCGATCGATATCGAAACCATGCGCACTCAGCCTGAATTCGTACGGGTGACGTCAGCGGGCATGGGCGAGTCCCACGTGCACGATGTACAGATCACCAAGGAAGCGCCTAACTACCCAGTGGGTGGCCGTTAATCGGCAGGTTTTAAAACAGTAGCGGAAGGGTCAGCTTAGTGCTGACCCTTTCTATATAAGCATCCGCAGACGCTGTTGATTTTTTTAGCGGTAGCCGCGAACACACTCTTTATTTTAGATTCCACTCTGACGCATCAGGATTGGTAATGACTCAAGATATTCACGCTCAACGTATTCTTATTTTGGATTTCGGTTCTCAGTACACTCAATTGATCGCCCGCCGCGTGCGCGAAATTGGTGTTTACTCTGAAGTTCGCGCCTTCGACATGACCGAAGAAGAAATCCGCGATTTTGATCCGCGCGGTATTATTCTCGCCGGTGGCCCTGAGTCGGTCACCGAAGCCGGTTCGCCGCGCGCCGCGCAGGTAGTGTTTGAGCTGGGTGTACCGGTTTTCGGTATTTGTTACGGCATGCAGACCATGGCCGAGCAGTTGGGTGGCAAGGTTGAGGCCTCTGCGATTCACGAATTTGGTTACGCCCAGGTGAAAGCGGAAGGCAAGAGCGCGCTTTTGCACGACATCCGCGATCACGTCGACAGTGACGGCGCCTCCCTGCTGGATGTGTGGATGAGCCACGGCGACAAGGTCGTTGCTATGCCAGAGAACTTCGAGCTGATGGCCTCTACCGAGTCCTGCCCGATTGCCGGCATGTACTGCGAAGCCAAAGATTTCTACGGCGTACAGTTCCACCCAGAAGTGACCCACACATTGCAGGGCACCCGCATCTTTGAGCACTTCGTGCTGGAAGCCTGTGGTTGTGAAGCCCTGTGGACCCCGGCCAATATTGCCGAAGACGCCATCCGCCGCGTACGCGAGCAGGTGGGTACGGACAAAGTTCTGTTGGGCCTGTCCGGCGGTGTGGACTCTTCGGTTGTGGCGGCGATGCTGCACAAGGCCATCGGTTCTCAGCTGACCTGTGTGTTTGTGGATAACGGTTTGTTGCGCAAAGAAGAGGGCGATCAGGTGATGGACATGTTCGCCAAGAACATGGGTGTTAAGGTGATCCGCGCCGACGCTGAAGAGCTGTTCCTCGGAAAATTGGCCGGTGTCACCGACCCAGAAGCCAAGCGCAAAGTGATTGGCAACACCTTCATCGAAGTCTTCGATGAGGAAGCCACCAAGCTTAAAGACGTTAAGTGGTTGGCCCAGGGGACCATCTACCCAGACGTGATCGAGTCGGCTGCTGGCAAGACCGGCAAGGCGCACATGATCAAGTCGCACCACAACGTTGGCGGCCTGCCCGACGATATGGCGATGGACTTAGTAGAGCCGCTGCGTGAGCTGTTTAAAGACGAAGTACGTAAGATCGGCCTAGAGCTGGGCCTGCCATACGACATGGTTTACCGTCACCCGTTCCCGGGACCAGGCCTGGGCGTGCGCATCCTCGGTGAAGTGAAGAAAGAATACGCTGATATTCTCCGTGAAGCGGATGCCATCTTCCTGGAGGAGCTGCACGCCGCCGATTGGTACCACAAGACCAGCCAAGCATTTGTAGTGTTCTTGCCGGTTAAGTCTGTCGGTGTTGTGGGTGATGGCCGCCGTTACGAGTGGGTAGTATCTCTGCGCGCCGTTGAGACCATAGACTTCATGACCGCGCGCTGGGCACACCTGCCCTACGAGTTGTTGGAGAAGGTGTCTAACCGCATCATCAACGAGATCTCGGGTATCTCCCGTGTGGCTTACGATGTATCGAGCAAGCCACCCGCCACTATCGAGTGGGAATAATAGCCGCTGCTATTGGTGGCCTATTTTATTGCTTAATGTGTAATACCTGCCGGTAAGCTTCTTACTGGCAGGAAAGCGTAAGTATCACGTTTGATTCTTACGCTTTCCCTTCTTGGTTATGCCTTTCCTTCTGTTTATGCTCCGGCTTGTCTCTCCGTCTGTACATTTCTGCATTGACTTGGTATTACTAATTCCGTTGTCTAGGCTGTTTGATCAGGGCATTGATCAGGGCATTGATCAGGGCATTGGGCAGGCTTTGGTCTGCTAACGTGGAGTTGATATGAAGTATCTTCTGTTGGTGGGGGTGTTGCTCTTTTCGGCTGTGATTCACGGTGAGCCACAGGCTGACAGCTCGCGAGGCGCTAAAACGATTCACGTAGCAGCCATTGACTGGTGCCCTCAGCTTTGCCCTCTGGAGGGTACTTCTGGTTTTCCTGATGAGCACCCCGGCTATCTTTATGAATTGGCGCAGGAGGTATTTAAGGGCAGCGGCTATGAGTTGGAGATAAAGGTTTATCCTTGGTCTCGGGCGATACACA
>Ga0209826_1002099_pt1 | contig 13390 bp, 15 predicted proteins | sample GOMGulsemesocosm_5_FD_184637 | JGI IMG/M metagenome (GOLD analysis project Ga0209826, IMG submission 184637) | Methane-oxidizing microbial communities from mesocosms in the Gulf of Mexico - GOM15C Gulf of Mexico (SPAdes) (version 2) | ecosystem: Environmental > Aquatic > Marine > Cold seeps... | reverse complement strand
GCTAACAAACCAATCGCATTAACATGCGTTGCTTCATTAATGCCCGACATAATCAATTCGCCTAGGTTATTAACGACCTTCGTCACCACTGCCTTATCGTCACCCAGGCCCTCTTTTCGCCAATTTGGCTTCTGCGCCTCAATAACCTTATCTAAATGAATGGGTGAACCAAAATTAACATGTACCTGACCAAAGTGATTTTTTAGGGCTTTAAATGAACGCAACACACCCATAACCGATTCAGCTTTTTTTGGCTTACCACTCAATTCATTAACGTAAGTTTCACCTTCAAGCAGCTTCTCATAAGCAAAGTTAACCGGTACGAAGACCACCGAGCGCTTATGATCACGAATATAGCTACGCACACTCATCGCTAGTAAACCTGGTTTTGCTTTTAGCTTTCGCCCCGTTCGGCTACGTCCACCTTCAACAAAGTACTCAACGGCTGTGCCATTACTTGCTAAATGCCCCATGTAAGCCTCAAACACCGAGCTATACAGCACATTACCCTTAAACGTTCTGCGTAAGAAAAACGCACCACAACGCCGCATCCAAGGGCCCGCGATAGGAATATTTAGATTAATTCCCGCTGCAACGTGCGGTGGAGCCAACCCTTTATTAAATAATGCATACGATAAAACCAAGTAATCCATATGACTCTGATGGCTAGGCACATACACAATTTGGTGCTCACGTGATAAACGTTCAACACGTGCAAAGTGGTGCAATACAATGCCGTCGTACAACTTATTCCACAACCAGCCCAGCATTTTTTCCAACACAATAGCCGCGCGAATATTAATCACGGCAGCAATTTCCAGAGAGTATGCCTTTGCTTGCTTCTCGGCATCAGCCCTAGATACTTTTTTACGACGGACTTCACGCTCTATTGCTTGCTGCACAATATCGGCTTGAATTAGCTTCTCAGCTAGTTTTTGGGGTGATGGCTGATCGGGGCCAATGGTTGCTAAACGTGTACGAGCAAAATGAACACGTAATACCCGAGATAACTTCCGCGTTAATAATTTAGAGCCTTGATCATCTGCCACTAATTGCCTTAGCGAGACAGGCTCGCCAAAACGTAACAAGGTTTGGCGTCCGTTAAAAACAATAGACAATAAGCGCGATAATCTATTCGACTTTACCCCTTCATCGGTAAATAAAGCCCCCCATAAACTATCTGACTTTAGCGGTGCTCGCCCCCAAAAAATAGACACCGGAACAATCAATACATCCTCAGCAGACTCTGACTTTTTTACGGCATCAATAAGTTGCTTCAAATAAATGGGTGCCGGGTCTACATAATGGCTTTTACTACACTCAATACTACACACTGCCGATGACTGCTGAAACCCACCCAATTGAAGGCCATCTGTCGGTAACGGTATAGACTGATCCACACAGACTCGCTCTAAAACGTGTTGTTTAGACAAAGCATCACTACGCGTAACATAACAAACTTTTTTATTTTTCAATGATGCCATCAACGCATCATCTTTTGGCAACACTTTGATCCTTATCCATAAGTGCAGCAATCGTCGTAATATTGAGATAATAAAGCTCATTATTTATTTGCTCGGATGGCTGAGAAAACAACAGGCTGAGACTGCGAAGGAGCATCCAGCTCATTATCTGCCTGACTCAAATTTTCAAAATCAAACATATTTGAATCCAATAATTGTGAGGGTCGGATATTTTTTAAACTATTGAAGATAGTTTCAACACGACCCGGGAATTCACGGTCCCAAGTCGTTAACATTTTTTTCATTTGCACACGTTGCAAACTATCTTGGCTACCACATAAATTACACGGAATAATTGGATAAGCCTTTAGCTGCGCAAACTCTTCAATATCTTTTTCTCGTGCATACGCTAACGGTCTAATCACAATATGCTTACCATTATCGCTTTTCAACTTTGCTGGCATTGCTTTCAACTGCGCCCCATGAAACATATTAAGGAAAAACGTTTCAACAATATCATCACGGTGATGGCCGAGTGCAATTTTATTATAGCCATGCTCTTCGGCATATGCGTATAAAGCCCCTCGGCGCATTCTTGAACACAGGCCACAAGTGGTTTTCCCTTCAGGAATAACGCGCTTTACTACGCTGTAGGTATCTTGCTCAATAACATGATACTTCACACCTAATGACGACAAATATTCAGGCAAAATATGCTCAGGAAAATCCGGCTGTTTTTGATCTAAATTAACCGCTAACACTTCAAAATTAATGGGCGCACTTTGCTTTAAATTAAGCAAAATATCTAACATCGTGTAGGAATCTTTGCCGCCCGACAAGCACACCATAATACGGTCGCCATCCTCAACCATATTGTAATCGGCAATGGCCTGACCCATTTCACGTCGCAAGCGCTTTTGTAACTTATTAAATCGTAGCTTTGTTTTTTCGTCTGTATTCATTCGGTTATTTTACCAGAGATCATCAGCCGTCATCTGCTGATGCGCCTTAACAAACAAAATGCTATAACATAAAGAATATTGCCGCTTGTCACTTACACTTAGTCTCAAGAGAGACTTAACCCACTACCATGGTGAAACCCTATGCCTCTATCTAACGCCCCCACTTGGGCATGCCACCTTGATGAAGAACTTAATAAGCCTTACATGCTTCACTTAAGAGAGTTCTTACAACACGAAAAAGAGGCACATAAAACAATATACCCGCATTCATCCAACTGGTTTCATGCCTTAGAAATGACACCTTTACCCGATGTTAAAGTTGTCATTATTGGGCAAGACCCTTATCACCAACCTAAGCAAGCCCATGGCTTATGCTTCTCTGTGCTACCCGGTGTTAAAGTCCCACCCTCATTAGTTAATATTTATAAAGAGCTTGAAAGTGATCTAAACATACCTCGTAGCTACCATGGCTATCTCGAAAGTTGGGCGAAACAAGGCGTGCTATTACTCAATAGTGTACTAACGGTAGAGCAAGCAAAAGCCAACTCACACCAAGGAAAAGGTTGGGAGCAATTTACCGATAAAATAATACATTTAGTTGCTGAACAAAATGAGCATGTGTGCTTTTTACTCTGGGGTAATTATGCACAGAAAAAAGGACGGTTTATTGATGCTAAGCGGCACTGCATACTAAAAGCCCCTCACCCTTCCCCCTTATCGGCTCACCGGGGTTTTCTTGGCTGCCAACACTTCAGTAAAGTTAATGACTATCTGGAGCAACATGGTAAAGCCGCCATTCATTGGCAGCTACCATTATTAAGCGCACCCGTTTAATACCAAGTAAACCTCTCCCGAGAGAAATCTTAGCAATACCAAACTAAAGCCAACCACCTAACTCTACCGCTTAAGCTGCTTCGAATTAAATGGCTTAACTCTCAAAAATATTAGGCTTTATCAATGTACTTCCCATAAAGAGTCGCAGCCTAGCAACACGCCCCCTCTACATCAACAAAGCATCCGAAGCTAAAAAATAAACGTCATTCAAAGAATGAGATAAAAACCATCATCCTTATTGCAATTGATAATCATTCGCATTAAACTTGGTGTCACCATTAAGTAAACAAGACAGCAGGATGTAAGACAACATACGGGGATAAAGCTTATGAATAGAGTCACTAAGAATACAAACAAGTCCCAAACTCTGCGCTTTGAAATAGATGCCGATAAGTTATCGGCTTTATTTTCCCAACAACTACTTTGTGCAGCAGATATTCGCTGCCTAGACCATTCTTCAAAAAGCTGTTTACAAAATATTTGTTTAAATTCATTACTGGCAAGTCATTTCTAAGCCGACAAACATCGTTAACCATGAAAAAGCCCAAATCAATTAAGGAAAAAAGATGAGCAAAAACCCTTACCCAGTTTTCACTGCCTCAAACCAAGATCAGCCAGAACAACTAAAAATGAAATTGAAAATGTTTATTCGGCTATACAGTAGACACCAGTCTGCAATGGTTGCAGATGCCGTAGTAATCCATATTTGCGCACTACTAGCACACGCCAACTTTAAAGAAGACGCCAAACAACGCTGCCAATACAGAACACTCGAAATGCACTGGCGCCGATTAGCTTGGAATGCACGTAATTAACTTATAGCAAAGGGTCTAAACTAACCCCGGTTCCGCCTAGTCCACAGTAACCCGCTGGGTTCTTTGCTAAATATTGTTGGTGATAGTGTTCAGCATAATAAAATTCAGGCGAAGCAATAAACTCTGTCGTAATATCACCACAACCCGCCTTTGTTAGCTGTTGTTGATACGCTAAACGAGATTTATTGGCTCTGAGAAGTTGCTCATCAGTATTATAATAAACACCCGATCGATACTGCGTTCCCACATCATTACCTTGTTGCATACCCTGCGTTGGATTATGCGACTCCCAAAATGTCTTCAATAGACTCAAATAAGAAATAGTGTCAGGGTCGTAAACAACGAGTACGACCTCATTATGCCCCGTCATACCCGAGCAAACTTCCTCATAAGTTGGGTTTGGTGTAAAACCAGCAGCATAGCCAACAGCCGTAGAATACACGCCATCAAGTAACCAAAATTTTCTCTCTGCTCCCCAAAAACACCCCATGCCAAACAAAGCAACGTCTAAATCTTGCGGGAAAGGTGCTTCTAAAGTGTGCCCGCGATGAACATAGTGCTGATTAGGCAGCCTCATCTTTTCGTCACGGCCGATTAATGCATCAGCGGCAGATGGTAAATTAGATTTATTCATTGATACTCGACACTACCCATTTTAAAGTAAGCATTATCATTTCCTCGGTAGATAAAACGTCTCTCGATTATAGTGCTTTATTAACGAATTAGCAGACCGGCTACTTTAAAACTCAATATAAAAAAACCAGATGATCCATAGAAAACACCAGAAATTAGTTTTTTCATTTTTTATAGCTTTACTAATGTCAGGCATCATGTCCTTCGTGATTACCTTATTTAATCTAGGGTTTGTAGCCAATATTATTCAACGTTGGCTACAAGCATGGGGCTTTGCATTTTCTATTGCATTTCCCACCGTTATCATCGTCTCCCCTCTAGTTCACAAACTAGTGGAACTTGTTTTACGCCAAGAGGATCATAATTAATGTCGATTTCTCAGCTTAAACTATAATAAAAGCGATCTTTGATAAAACTCTTAAATATGGCAACAATTGACAAAACTCTTTTTCAACGCATCGGCGGCTTAGATACGCTTAAAAAGGTACATAAAATCTTTTACGACAAAGTGTACGCACATGAATGGTTAAAACTATATTTCACCGATAAACCACAAACTTTACTGGAAGACCAGCAAACCGACTTTATGGCTCAATTGATTGGCGGTCCTAAAAAATATGCGGGAAAAACACCCAAAATGGCTCACAAACATATCCATATTACCGATGAGCTATTTCAACTACGACAAGAAATACTAGAAGAGTCTTTACGTGAATTTGGGCTTAGCGATAATTTATCTAAAGAATGGATTATGGCTGACGCCGCATTAAAAAAAGCCATTACCAAGAAAACAGTCGATGAGTGCAAACGTTCTTACCCCACGCAGCCCATACTTGATTTTCCTAGACCTAAAAATATTTAATCTATAGCACCTGCTAGTTGCTAATGAGGTCTTGAACACATGGCTATTTTGATGCAGAAAAAAGGTTGTTTTTAACAACACCCTACCAAGAGAAGAGAGCCGCCTCACAAAACTAGCGAATAAAATACCGCAAGTTTTATAGCTGTATACACATCCTGTAATACAATAGCCCCTTGTAACGACCCTTCGATGGGCACCGATAAAAGGAACTATGTTGATAACAGATAATGATAAAGACCAGCTTTTACGCTTCCTATTCAATGAGCATGGTGTACGCGGTGAAATAATATCATTAGATGCAAGTTGGTTAGCAGCGCAGGCTAATCACGAATACCCAAAACGCGTTGCAGAACAACTAGGTCAAGCATTAGCCACCTCGTTGCTCCTATCTGCCACCGTTAAATTCAATGGCACATTAACGCTACAAATACAGGGTGATGGGCTAATCAATATGCTCGTTGCACAAGCCACTGATCGACAAGCCGTTAGAGGCTTAGCACATTGGCAAGAAGAGACTAACGAAACGGAAGACAGCTCATTATTTGGCAATGGTCGTTTAGTATTAACCATTAAGCCCGACCAAGGAGAACCGTATCAAGGCATTGTTAGCTTAGAAGGTGACTCCATTCTAGAAGCCGTACAAACCTATTTCAAACAATCTGAACAGCTTAAAACTCGGCTTTGGTTCGCCATTAATGAGCAGCGAGCTGTCGGCTTACTATTACAAGAATTACCTGCTCAGCAAGACGAACAAAGCGAGCACGATGGCTGGCAACACCTAGAAGTGCTTGCTAATACGATTACTGATGCAGAATTATTAGAGCTACCCGCTCAGCAAATAATCCACCGCTTATTCCACGAAGAAACCATTCGCTTATTCGACCCTCAAACCGTTAAATTCCAATGCGACTGCTCAAAAGAAAAAGTAGAAGCAAGTCTTATTAACTTAGGCCACCCAGAAGTTTTGTCTATCCTAGAAGAAAAGGGTGCGGTGGAAGTAGACTGCGGATACTGCAATAAACACTACAGTTTTGACTCTATTGATATTGAACAATTATTCAGTGATGCACCCAACGCACCCACACCTGTTCTGCATTAAGCGCTCTTCCAGCAATAGAAGCTTACAATAAATAAGGTTTTAACCAAGCTTCAAACTGGGGCAAACTCATTGCGCCCGCTTGTCTGGCTACTTCCTTGCCATTTTTCATAATTAATAAGGTAGGAATACTTCGTATTTGAAAACGAGAGGCTAACTTCTGTTGCTTCTCGGTATCCAGCTTTACAAACCGAGCCTTTGGCTCCAACTTTTTGGCCGCGGCATCATACGTAGAAGCAAACGATTTACACGGCCCGCACCAAGCCGCCCAACAATCCACAACCACAGGAATACCACTTTGCTCAAAATGCCTCTGCGCATTCGCAGCCGTTAAAATAGCCGGCTTTCCAGCAAATAGTTTTTTCTTGCACTTACCACATGTACCCCCAGAATTTAACTTATCTGCGGGTAGTTTATTAACGGCATCGCAATGAGGGCAAACAATTTTTATTGATTCAGACATAGTTTGTTGATGATTTAGTTATTAGGTCTATTTTTAACGCACGCGACAGTTTTTTAATTTGTGCCTCTCGTATACTAGCAGAACTCCGCGTATGGTTGTTTTCAGTAAACACAAAACGTACTGGCTTACGGCCATTAAAGTATTTAGCACCTGCCCCCTTAAGGTGTTGCTGAAAACGCCGATCAAGATCCGTCGTTATTCCTGTATACAGCGTCTTATCGCTCGCTTCAATAATATAAACCGACCAATTCATAACTGCTTAAGCTGCTCACCACAACGACGGCAAGAATACTCAGCTTCCCTGCGTAGTAACTTATTATGTCGTCTGATACCCAGTTCATGTTGCTGACAACGGCAGCTATAGGCAACCGTTGAATATCGTCGTTTGGGAATATCGCTTAAATCATATTTTGCCGTACGGCTAGCCTCAGCACCAAAATCAGACATCACTTCACGCCACTGCAGTCCATGCGGGCGAATACTTTTCCGCTTGAAACGCATATCAACAATATAGTGCGCCACTTCGTGCGGAATAGTCTCACTCAAATTCTCATCAAAATACTTGGCAAACACCGCTGAGTTATAACGAATAAGCCGTTGTAACCTCAACCGTTTATACATACCGATGGTATGCCCCGTTAAGTCAAAGTGAATATCAATAATAGGAAATTTTGACTGATATAACTCACAAGCTAACTGAATATAACGATGCGTTTCTTCAACAATCGTCAGTTTTTGTTCTGCCGTCAGTACCGCCAGCATTTAAATTAGATTGAGGTTATCAACCAGTGAGCGCACATCTTGCTTAGCAGCAACATTTGATAGGCTATTCGCATTATCCACATCCAAGATGGTTAACCCACTTGGAAATAGCTCCTTATAAATAACACGCTCGTATAAGCCCGGCATATACCGAAACATAACCCGTTTCTGTAAAGCGTCTAGGGCACCGTGTACTCGCTTATTATTTCTAGAGCCCAGCGATGCCAAGCGATTACGTACAACAACCCAATCCATAGGGGGCAGACCACTCGCTGCGCGAAATTTCCTACTATCCCAAACCATTTCGCTATAGCAACTTAACTTCTTTACCTGATAGTCACTCGCTGCTACTTCACCCAGCAAATCTAAATCGACAAAACTATCATTAAGCGGGGTAATTAAGGTATCGGCTAAGGCATGCGCTAAACGTGATAAGTAAGTGTCATTCCCGGGGCAATCAATAACAATAAAGTCCATGCCGCTCTTATATTTCTTTAGCGCTTTTTGGAATTTTTTCTGGTCATCTGCCTCGCGTTCTTTAATTGAACCCGCTGTTGATTGAGGCACCACTCGAAAGGTTGGCATGACAAGATCCTTGCCCGTACTTTCAATATAGAGCTCTCTATTTTGCAAGTAACGGGCAACACTCTTTTGCCGTGAATCTAAATCAATAACGCCAACTTTCTTCCCAGCATTTAGCAAGCAGATGATGATATGCATTGCTAAAGTAGATTTACCGGTTCCCCCTTTCTCATTGCCTAAAACAATGATTCGAGCTTCTTTTTTATCCATAAAAAATGACGTCCAGAAAAGTAATTAAAGTGTTTCCAACTCAAACTCAACGAGTGGGTTACTTTCTTCTTCATAATTAATCGTTTCTAAACTAAAACCAAACAAGTTTAAAAACTCTTTTTTGTAGCCCGCATAATCCGTCAACTCAAATAAGTTCTCAGTTGTTACTTGCGGCCAAATATCACGACATTTTTGTTGGATATCATCACGCAGTTCCCAATCATCTAAGCGTAAACGATTTGCATCATCAAGATTTTTATCAGCACCGTCATTAAAAAGTTGTGTACGGAATAAGCGGTTAATTTGCTCAATACAGCCTTCATGTATGCCTTCTTCCTTCATCACCTTAAAGGCCATAGAAATATATAAAGGCATAACAGGAATAGCCGAACTAGCCTGGGTAACAACTGATTTCAATACGGCAACATTGGCATTACCGTTATTGGCTTTTAAATTAGTATCAATCGCATTCGCAGCACGATCAAGATCCATTTTCGCCTTGCCTAAAGCACCATCCCAATAAATTGGCCAAGTGATTGCTGTTCCAATATAGCTATAAGCTATCGACTGGCAACCTTTCGCAAGTACACCCGCATCGGCTAACGCGTTCATCCACAGTTCCCAATCTTGCCCGCCCATCACAGTCACTGTATCTTCAATTTCTTGTTCAGTCGCAGGTTCAACAGATGCTTCAATAATACGGTCTTTATTCGTATCAATAGCTGTTGAGGTGTATGTTTCGCCAATCGGTTTTAAACAAGAACGAACCAAAGTATCCGTACCCGGAACTTTCCGTACTGGCGAAGCTAAAGAGTAAATAACTAAGTCAATTTGATCTAGATCTTCTTTAATCAGTTGAATAGTTTTTTCTTTTGCTTCATTTGAAAAAGCGTCGCCATTAATATGTTTGGCATATAAGCCTGCTTTTTTAGCTTCAGCATCAAACGCGGCTGTGTTGTACCAACCAGCAGAACCCGTCTTTTTTTCTGTCGCTGGCTTCTCAAAAAACACGCCAATCGTTGCGGCGCCAGAACCAAAAGCCGCGGTAATTCTAGATGACAGCCCATAACCACTTGAAGAACCGATAATAAGCACTTTCTTAGGCCCATTTTCAAGCGCGCCTTGTTGTTGCGTAATATTGATTTGGTTCTTTACATTTTCAGCGCAACCCGCTGGATGTGCGGTTGTACAGATAAAGCCACGAGTTTTTGGTTTAATAATCATAAGACTGCCAGTTTGTTATTCTAATGTGAACATTCCATTCTAAAGGCATAAGATAATATTTTATAGCGCTCAATGCATGATTTTTTAGAAGCAATAAATCTAAGCATTCAAAGTAAGCGAGGCTTCAGCAAGCCTGTAATAGATGACCAACGGTTAATAAGCAGCGATAGAAAAATCAACGTGCATGCAAAAAAGTCATTACCTGATAAGCTTTCAGAAAACCATAATGCTGCGAACAATGCTGTCCATACGGGCTCTACCACCATGATTACAACGCCATGACTACTCGCTGATAAACTTTGTGCATAGGTTTGAATAAAGAAGCGAAGCGCTGTCCCGATAAAAGCACTCGCCATTACCCAAATAATAATATCAGCAGAAAACTCAGTTAACGGCTGAACCCACGATTCTAATATAAATGACAGCAATCCCGATAACACGCCCACTGTTAACAAACAGATGGCGGTTAGAGGTAAAGCTGGAACTCGCTCACTGGCTTGGCGACTAGCAATTTGTTCTCGATAGTTGGCTGCGCGTGCATTCAAAATAAAGAAAAATGCAAAAAAGAATGCCGAATAGATGAAGTATAGTTGCCCTGAGTCCAAGTCAAAACCATTTTTTAATGATAAAACACCCAAACCAGCCGCTGCAATAGGCATCGCTAACCAGGTGCTTTTAGGCAATGCTTCATTAAAAAATAGGCTCGAAAATGCGGGTACAAAAACCACCGCCAAGCTGGTTAAAAACCCGCCGATACTCAAACTCACTCCGGAATTAACACCCATAATCCAAAAGCACATACCAACCGTGAACACTGAACCAACAACTATTGCCTGAAAGTACTGCCCCCAACATAAAACCTTTATTTGACGCCAGCCCAATAACCCCAACAATAAGCCTGCCAGCAAAAACCGTAGGCTAGTAAACAGTAGCGGTGGCATAATCAATATGGCTTCTTTTGAAAACATCCAAGAAATTGCCGCCAGCACGGTAACCAGCAGCAACCATAAATCTGCTTTCGCAGTATTCGATAAGCCCAAAACCAATCCTTATTTAATGGTTAGCTTGCTAGACTTTAAACGAATTATTGATTTAACCTGCTTTTTTCGCCGCTTGGTTCTTCAACTCTTCTGCAATATCAGATGCCATTTCAACCTCACTTGCCAAAGGAATATCATCGTCATCAGTACTCGCTTGCTGAGCAGTGTCATGATTACTTGAGGATTCAGCGCCATCATTTTCTTCATCAACCGCTTCTACGGCTGATGGTTGCACCAACAAAGCCGTTTCAGCTAAGTCAGTCTGCAAGGCTTTTGCCTCTTCAGAACAAAGCTCACCGGCACCCTGAGCAATATGCTGATACACGTCTCGATACTGCTCAGTTAATCCCTTAAACAATACCGCTGTATTGACGAAATGATCATCCACTTGCTTGCGATACGCATCATGCTCAGTTTCCATCTGCTTAACCTTGGCAGTATCGTCCCCAGATTTTAACTTATCAAACCAAATTGATAACGCAAAGCCAATCGCTAAACCTATTAAAACACCTATTAAAATACCTATACCCATCTAATACTCCCCCATAAAAAACTATTTCAAAGCCAATGAAAGCACTGCCAATTTCACTCATTACCAAACATTATAAAAGCACAATATCACATACAGTCAAGAGCGTTTTATAATACACCAATAGCATATAAAGCATTATTAACTGTAAACTATGAACATAATTATAGAAAGCAATGCCTTAGTGCTAAGCAACCTAAACTCTCCTAAACTAGCAACAAATAAAACCCACCTAAAAAATGTCTAACACCGCAAGCTACCAGTGGAAAACGATACTGGACATGGCTAAAGCACACAAAAAGTCTTTGCTAACCGCTAACCTTATTGCCATTTTAGCAGTCGTCGCCAGCGTGCCCGTTCCTTTATTAATGCCTTTATTAGTTGATGAGGTTTTACTCAACCAACCTGGCATCGCAATTAATACCGTACAAAGCATTTTTCCAAGCAGCTGGCATGGCCCCGTTCTATATATTTCAGCATTATTATTACTAACCCTTGTTTTACGGGGTGCCTCGTTAATTTTCAATGTCATCCAAACACGCTCCTTCACCCTTACCGCCAAGGATATAACGTTCAAGATACGCCAGGATTTATTAAGCCGATTACAATATATTTCTATGGCTGATTTTGAAACTGTTGGCAGCGGTACCGTCGCCACTCACTTTATAACCGACCTAGAAACAATTGATCATTTTATCGGCGGCACGACGAGTAAACTACTCGTTGCTATATTGACGGTTATTGGCACGTCTATTGTCTTACTTTGGATGCACTGGCAGTTAGCATTATTTATCTTACTGCTCAACCCGCTGGTTGTTTATTTCACTATTCGGCTAGGTAAACGAGTAAAGCACTTAAAAGCCCATGAGAACAAAGCCTTTGAAGTTTTCCAACAAGCGCTCACCGAAACACTCGAAGCCATTAGCGAAATTCGTGCTAATAACCGCAGCAAGCACTACACGACAATACTGTCTGAAAAAGCTAAGGATATAAAAATACATGCGAGTAATTTCTCATGGCGTAGCGATGCCGCGAATAGACTCAGCTTTATGGTTTTCTTGTTTGGCTTTGATGTGTTTCGCGCCATTGCAATGCTTATGGTCGTATTTTCTGACCTAAGCGTTGGTCAAATGTTCGCAGTATTTGGTTACCTGTGGTTCATGATGGGGCCGGTACAAGAAATACTCACCGTACAATTTAGTTTTTTCTCTGCCAAAGCAGCGCTAACCCGAATAAACTCACTCATTGCTTTAAAAGAAGAGCCGCGCTACCCGCACCAAATCAATCCATTTGATAATAAACAGTCTGTTTCCATACAATTAGAAGACATTCACTTTTCTTATGCCAATAAACCCGATGTCCTTAATGGCATTAGCTTAAGCATAAAGGCTGGCGAACAAATTGCCCTTGTAGGCGCTAGTGGTGGTGGAAAATCTACGATGGTGCAGGCCCTTCTAGGGCTTTATCCTACAAGTCAGGGGATGATTTATTTTGATAATATACCGGTCAATAAAATAGGCTTTGATATTGTTCGTGATAATGTTTCCACCGTTTTACAACACCCCGTTTTATTTAACAGTTCAGTACGCGACAACCTATGTATTGGTCGCAACCTTGAGGATGCGGAATTATGGATAGCACTTGATATTGCACAATTAAAAAGCACCATAGAAGCCCTCCCACATCAACTAGACACCTTAGTCGGGCGTCAAGGTATACGTCTATCAGGTGGTCAACGTCAGCGGCTTGCAATTGCAAGAATGATTTTAAGCAAACCTAAAGTAGTCATTTTAGATGAAGCAACCTCTGCACTTGATAGTGAAACAGAATTTCAGCTACACAAAGCGATGAAACATTTTTTACAAGATAGAACGACGATCATTATTGCCCATCGTTTAAGTGCTGTTAAACAAGC
>Ga0209826_1002097_pt1 | contig 13394 bp, 10 predicted proteins | sample GOMGulsemesocosm_5_FD_184637 | JGI IMG/M metagenome (GOLD analysis project Ga0209826, IMG submission 184637) | Methane-oxidizing microbial communities from mesocosms in the Gulf of Mexico - GOM15C Gulf of Mexico (SPAdes) (version 2) | ecosystem: Environmental > Aquatic > Marine > Cold seeps... | reverse complement strand
GTGTTTAGTGTTTACTTTATCGGAGTTCACTGCATTTGTGTCGACTTATTTTATTGCGTACCACCAATAATCATTTTACAATTTTTAACGTCGGTTAGCCAACACCGGCGGGAACACTTTGGCCGTTTTACCACAAACACCCACGCCACCCTCTAGTTTAAGGTAATGACTCAGCATAGAAACATTTTTCATTGCCTCAAGGCCATAGCCAATTTAAGTGATTCCTTTACTGGTGTGGTAACTTCATCATTTCCAATTAAATACACTTCATAACTAATAAAAACAAATTTACCCGAGATGATCGCGCCGCATAACAATAGGCATTATGTCATATAGCATTAACAATCCTGAAACCTGCCGATCACATAAGAAGATTAAAATACTAAATAACCTGCGGCATATTCTTAGTTTTTCACTAAATTATTTACTTAAAGAACTTTCCGATCAAATAAATACTACCAACATGGTGGCAAGTGAATTTGTAACAATTGACTCGATGAAAATTCGCAAAAGGAATGAAAATGGTAACAAAATTTATAGATAATCATACATTTAATGAAATTAAAGTCGGTCAAACTGCATCACTTGAGCGAACGTTAACACGGGATAATATGGCTTTATTTTCTGCCACCTCAGGTGATCATATTCTGGCACCTATCGATGGCTGCGATAACATGGATATGAGTTACAATATGTGGCTAGGTTCATTACTGTCTAGCTTGCTTGGGAATAATTTGCCAGGGCCAGGAACCGTTTATCTTCAACAGCACTTAGAATTTCAAGGGGCCGTGCATCTTGGCGATAGCGTTACGGTTTCTGTCGTTGTAAAAATAAAACATGAAGATACTGGCACTGTCGAATTAGAATGTATCGCGGTAAATCAGAAACAGGCTGTCATCTTGAAGGGGATTGCCGTTGTACAAGCGCCACAGCAAAAAATGCGTATTGCAACGCCTGCATTACCCGATGTGCATGTTACGCAGCATGATGGTTTTTCTAAACTGTTTAAATTGACCAGTAAACTCCAACCAGTAAAAACAGTGATTGTGCACCCTTGTTCGGTATCTGCTTTGGAGGGTGCGATAGAGGCCGCGGAGGAAGGCTTGATTACCCCCATTTTGGTGGGTCCAGAAAAACGTATTATTCAGCTGGCTGAGGAGAATAGTCTGTCTCTTGCTGATTACCAAATTATTAACGTGGAGCATAGCCATGCAGCGGCACAAAAATCGATAGAATTAATTCGTTCTGGTGAAGCTAATTTATTGATGAAAGGTAGCTTGCATACGGATGAATTAATGAGTGCAGTTGTTTCGTCTCGCTTAGGGATTCGCACCGAACGCCGGCTCAGTCATGTATTTGTTATGGATGTGCCAAGTTATTCTAAATTACTATTCATCACCGATGCGGCAATTAATATAGCACCTGATCTGGATGCAAAACGAGATATTTGCCAAAATGCGATTGATTTGGCTCATACACTGGGTGTTGAGCTTCCTAAGGTTGCGATCCTATCGGCTGTCGAAGTGGTTGACAGAAAAATCCCTTCAACAATAGAAGCGGCTGCGCTTTGTAAAATGGCTGATCGCGGCCAAATTACTGGTGCAATACTCGATGGCCCACTGGCCATGGATAATGCGATTAGTATGGAAGCGGCTAAAATTAAAGGGATTAAAAGTGAGGTGGCAGGCGATGCAGATATATTGATCGCACCAGATCTGGAGTCTGGCAATATGTTGGCCAAACAATTAACGTTTTTATCGGATGCTGAGGCCGGAGGGGTTGTATTAGGAGCTCGTGTGCCGATCATTCTGACTAGCCGAGCCGACAGTGTTCGGTCAAGAAAAGCCTCCTGTGCAATTGCTGTGGCACATGCTCATGCCATAAGTCTTACGCTGGCTTTACCCGTAGCCTAAAAAAGGAGTGATAAAGGTGGATAAATTTTTATTAGTGCTCAATGCAGGCTCTTCAAGTATCAAGTTTACCGTTTTCTCTATTGAACAATCAACACCACAAGCGGTCATTAAAGGTCAGGTTGATGGCATTGGTAGTAAGCCTTTTTTTATTGCCAGAAATAACGGCCAAAAGGTGCTTGCGGAGTTTTTTATTGAGGGAGATTTAGTTGATCACCATCAAGCACTTAACGATATGCTTGATTGGCTTGAAAATCATCTACCCAATGGAAAAGTTATCGCGGTTGGGCATCGGGTTGTACATGGTGGACCAGATATTACTGCGCCTGCATTAATTGATGATAAGTTAATGCAGATCCTAGAGTCTTTGAGCCCTTTAGTGCCGTTACATCAGCCGCACAATCTTGCTGGCATCAGGGCGATTTCCAAAACACGACCGGATATTCCACAAGTTGCCTGTTTTGATACCTCTTTTCATACAAGCTGTGCAGGGATGGCAATGCGACTTGGATTGCCAGAAAAGCTTTTTCAAGAAGGTATCCGCCGTTATGGCTTTCATGGCCTATCTTATGAATATATTGCCCGTGTTATACGCACCAAAGCTCCAAAAATTGCAGGTAAAAAAGTAATTATTGCACACCTTGGTAATGGTTGCAGTATGTGTGCAATGGATGGTGGTAAAAGCGTTGATACCAGTATGGGTTTTTCAGCATTGGACGGCCTACTGATGGGAACGCGTTGTGGCAGTCTCGACCCCGGTGTTTTGCTATATCTAATGCGTGAAAAAAAGATGGATGTCGATCGGCTGGAGAAACTGCTCTATAAAGAATCGGGGCTTCTAGGGATATCTGGCATCAGCAATGATATGCGAGAGTTGATGGCGAGCGCAGAGCCACAGGCTCAAATTGCAGTCGATTTTTTTGTCTATCGAATCCGCCGAGAACTAGGCTCTCTTGTTGCAGCATTAGGTGGGCTAGATGCACTAGTATTCACCGCAGGTATTGGTGAAAACTCGGCAGAGATTAGGCGCCGCGTTTGTGAAGACGCAAAATGGTTAGGCATTGAACTTGATGATCACCTCAACGAAACGAACAACCATGAACTGGCCTGTTTATCATTACCCGAAAGCAGTGTATCGGTTCTGGTGATACCAACAGATGAAGAGCAAATGATCGCACAACATATCTTAGAGCTGATTCAGGTTGAAACTAACCCATGCTAGAAAAGAGACATAACTAAAGGAGAAAAAATCTACTCACTTAATAACTTTAATCTTAAAGGTAAGAAAGCGTTAATATCAACCTTACTAAGTAAGCGATCAGCTATGTCGACCTACGCTATTGCGTACCACCAATAGTCATTTTATCAATTTTTAACGTCGGTTGACCAACACCGACAGGAACGCTTTGGCCGTCTTTACCACAAACACCAACGCCGCCATCAAGTTTAAGATCATTACCCACCATAGAAACATTTTTCATCGCTTCAGGTCCGCTACCAATCAAAGTTGCTCCTTTCACTGGTGTCGTAATTTCACCATTTTCAATTAAATAAGCTTCTGAACTAGTAAATACAAATTTTCCTGACGTAATATCTACTTGGCCACCGGCAAAGTTAGGCGCATAAATGCCTTTCTTCACTGATTTAATCATTTCTTCAGGGTTTGATTCACCGGCAAGCATATAGGTATTAGTCATACGCGGCATAGGTAAATGCGCGTAAGATTCACGTCTGCCGTTACCGGTAGGGTTTACACCCATTAATGACGCATTATGCTTATCTTGCATATATCCTTTTAAAATGCCTTTTTCAATTAAAACATTATACTGCCCAGGTGTTCCTTCATCATCAATATTGACTGAACCACGTCGATTAGCCATAGTGCCATCATCAACAATAGTACAAAGCTCTGAGGTAACTTGCTGGCCAACTTTACCCGAAAAAGCTGATGAACCCTTGCGATTGAAATCACCTTCTAAGCCATGACCAACAGCTTCATGTAATAAAACGCCCGGCCACCCTGCACCTAATACAACCGGAAAAGTACCTGCGGGTGCATCAATAGCAACCAAGTTAACTAAAGCTTGGCGAACGGCTTCTTCTGCATAATGTAAATAACGAGCTTGCTTTGTAGCGCCCGAGCTATCAATTTCAAAAAAATAGCTATAATCTGTACGTGCACCACCACCTGCACTAGCACGCTCACGTTTCCCCTTATCTTCCACTAATACTGAACAATTAAGGCGTACTAAAGGGCGAATATCGCTAGCATAAGTACCATCACTGGCCGCAACTAGTATTTTTTCGTAAACACCAGACAAGCTAACAATAACTTGAGTTACACGACTGTCTACCTGCCGAGCATGAGCTTCCACCTGATGTAGCAAATCAATTTTTTGCTCTTGAGTTAAGCTACTTAATGGCTCAATTGCTTGATAAACTTTGATGGGCGACTGGCGTTTAAACGCTTGAACGGTTGATCCTTTACCACTGTCAGCAATGCCTTTAGCGGCATCTGCTGCTTGCTGCAAGGCTAAAGGCGAAATATCATCTGAGTAGGCAAAACCCGTTTTTTCTCCCGAAATAGCACGAACACCAACACCTCGTTCCATGTTGTATGAGCCTTCTTTAACAATACCATCTTCTAACATCCAAGATTCGTGTTGGCTTGACTGAAAATATAAATCAGCAAAATCAACCTGTCGCTCCATCATACTTGTTAACGTTTTAGATAAAATAGCATCATCTATATGACTATCCGTTAATAAAGCTTGTTCTACATTATTCATTGATAACTCGATTTGTTTTTTAAATTTTAAAAGCATGATCAATCGCCATTGGCATTAATGGCATGCTTGTTCTTATTCGTTGTATTTCACTACCATGAAAATCAGCACTGATAATACCTTCCCCCTCTTCAAGGCAGGCTAATATTTCTCCCCAAGGGCTGATGATCATTGAATGACCCCAAGTTTCACGGCCATTATCATGCGTACCTTCTTGTCCTGCAGCAATAATATACACTTGATTTTCTATTGCACGTGCTTGTAATAACGTTTGCCAATGCGCTTTACCCGTCACTTTAGTGAAAGCACTAGGCACTGTAATAATATCGGCACCTAACTGATTTAACGCTTGATACAATGCAGGAAAACGCAGATCAAAACAAACAGTTAAACCAATATTTACGTGTGGTGTTTTTACTAAACACACATCATTGCCTGCTTGAGTATAGCGAGACTCGTAGTAATTTTTACTACTATCATTTAACTGTACATCAAACAAATGAATTTTATTGTATCGCCCTAATACATTGCCATGAGCATCAAAAGTCAAACAAGTATTTGTAAATTTACTCTCGGATTCAACCTGTAATGGGATTGTACCGCCTATAAGTGTTACTTTATATTGTTTTGCTAAGTTAGCCAAAGCCTTAACCAATGCATTACTTTGCTGATTTTTTTGACTTTGCTGAGCAAGTGATAATTGTGCTTTATCATCACTACCAAAAAATAAGCAACATTCTGGCAAGACGACAATATGTTCAACAGCATCTGCACTGCTTGCTATTAATAACGTTAACTGCGTAGCAATAGCCTGAATATTAGCTTGCACACACGGTTTAGAATTTAGCTGTATGGCACTTAGTTTAATCATCATAATGGTAATTTTTTCTTCAATACTTTTCAACTGATGTTATAGCCGTTAGGTTAACTAAGTGATCTTTTAAAATCGCTTACATTGCCAATAACATCGTTATGTTCATGTTGATTTGAACCATTAATAATCTACTCGATATTACTTACTGTTGCTATCAACAAATGCTGGTGGCTGTGAACGTCCGACACTAACATCACGACTTTTACGGTTTACTTCTTTGAATACAGGTTCATTCATTGAACCGGTTAATTCAAATGCAAACTCCGAAACAACTTTTGATGTAATGACCTGATCAATTGCCAGACCCGCTAAAAAAACAACAGGATTCAATGTCGCAGCCCATGCAAGTACAGGCAAGCTTGACGTTAAATTAGGTTTATAAGTGATTTTATAATCCAGCTTATTATTAATAAAGCTGGTATTACCTTTCATGTACATATCACCCGCAGCACCATTCATAAACGTGTTGTCGGTGTATAATACGCCTTCTTTTATGTGATAATCACCGGTTATATTTTTATAAAACATACCATTACTAAAAATATCACGAAAATCTAACGTCATCTTTCGAACAATAGATTCCAAACTGAATACAGAAAAAACCCTTGCTTTATCACTTACTTCGGCTAAATAACCATCATCAATTTTAGTCTTAAAATCTCCATCAATATGATTAAAAGAGAATTCATGGGGGGCGCCTTGCCACTTCAGGTCAAAATTGACTTTACCGCCACTATCGCGAATAAGTGAAGCAAAACCTAATGACTTTAATTCCTGCTCAATATTATCAATACGTAAACTACCAGAAACATGGGTCTGTGTACTATTTTGTTTTTGTTGCCATTGACCAGAAAAATCAAATTCAGTCGTAGTACGTTTAGCGGTAAAACGATCTATTTTAATGATATCTTTTGACATTCGAGTTAATGAAAAATCAACGATTCCTAAGTTTAATTTACCAATTTCACACCGATCACAATGCATTTTAATTTGCGGCATGTTAGCAAAAACGCTTTGTTCGTTAATGAAAAGATCTGACATTGAAATTTTCGATGCTTCGAGAGAGTCATCAAGCTCTCCTTTTATAATTTTGTTTTTTGATATACCGCTCGTGATTTTAATAAAATCCGCATCAATATCAAGTCCTTGTTTAAGCCAATCAGGATAAAACTTAATTTGGGTACTCGCTTCTTTAGCATCTAACTGCAATAACCACCATTGGGGTTTATCAAGTAAATTAAAAGAAACATGATTTAATCGTTGCCCAAAGATCTCTAAACTTGTCAATGTGCCACGTATTTGTGCTGGTTTAGCCAACAACGTTGGTGAGCTTTTAGCTAATTTATCTACACTATTTACTGCACTGTCACTTGACACTGTTTCTATAATGTCACTAATCAATGGCAACCAATCATCAAAATCAGTGGCGCCAAGTTGGCTAGTAATATGAAACCCACTTTTAGGCAATGGCACTTCCTCTTGCCCTAACATTAAATGAGCGCGGGAAAAGTGTTCAGTCTCATGGTCAAATATACCAGAGAAACTAAGTTGTTCGCCATACTGGGCATTAACAGTTGATTTTGTTAAATCACCTAACACGTTAATGTTTAATGGTGACATTTCCCCTACTTTTTTATTATAAGGCGCTGGTAGTGCTAATAGTGTCTGCTGTAAATCAGAATCGAGAGTGAATTTATATGAAAAGTTATTATTGTGATGTTGATGTAAAGATAAACCGCCTTGCCCTTGTATATTTCCAGCAAAATATTTGGTTAGCTTGGGTGGTAAATGCTGCTGCCATTGGTTCACTGACCAATCTACTGCCAGTTTAATATCAGTATCATAATAATCAGCTTTATTCCCACCTTGTATATCAAGCTGTAACGGTAAACCTTGCCAGAAAAGTGTTAAATTTTTAGTACGTATTTTATCGTTATTAAAACTCAGTTGACCATCAACCTGAGTAAAGTCCATACGCGGCTGCTGTAATTCAACTTTATTTTCAGCGAAATTAATGAAGCCACTTGCTAATACTTTTTCACTGTCATTTAATGGTAAGTTTAAGTGGAATTCACCCTTTATATCACCCGTAACTTGTAACTGAGCTAAAACACTGCCAACACTTTTTTTAAGTGGGCTTTGTCTCATTAAATCGGTAATTATAGGTGCAGGAGATTCTTTAATAATGGTATCTACGGTTAATATTTTTTGCTTTAATAAATCATCAATAGCCACTTGTACGCCAGTAACGTTTAAGCCAACTAAATTACCTTTTCGACCGGTAATTAACATACTGTTATTGGTGAAATTTAAATTCGCTGAAAAATCTTGAATAGCCGGCCATTCATCGTCAAATTGAAACGTAGCTTGTTCTAATTCTGCATCAACAATAAAGACACCTGAATGGTCAGTATAAGGAAAGTTAGCTAATGGCCCGTTTAATAAAATTTGTGCTTGCTTAATTTTACCTTTAATTATTGCTCCGTTAAGGTAGGTCACTAAGTTGTCGCTCATGATCGTTAGTGGCAGATAACGCCCTACTTGGCTTGCATCGCCTCGAGTAACAGAAGCAAGTAATGACAACCTTGTTTCACTATTACTCGGCGCATCAATCAATAAATCTGCAGTTAATGCGAGTTCTTCAGAGTTAAAATTCAGCGCATCAACCTGCAACTGCCAACCTTGCTTAGTAAAATTTAAATCTATTATCGCCGCGAGATTTTCATAGTTAATGGGGGCAATAAAATGTTGCTTAAAATCTAATGCTCCTTGCTCCGCACTTAAAGAGGCGTGTAATTTATTATCTGTAAAGCTTAACTGACCAGAAACATGTTTAATACCTGGAATACCTTGGCTATATTGTGTAGACACATCCGTGAAATTAGCTAAAACGCGATCAACTCCCGCTGAATTTTTATAATAAATATCACTCGCATCTCCTTGCACAGCAATTTTAGTCAATAATTGCCTATTTTCCTCATCACTAATCAATAAGGGTGATAATTGACTGATCAACGCTAAATCAAAAAAAGATAAATAAGCAAAAGTACCTGTTGGCGAATTATGCGCTTGCACTTCATATTTTTGTGCCTGTTGTTGATTAAACTGCAGAAGCAATGGCGTACTATACAGTTCAAAACCAGTGGTCTCTTTATTTTTCGTTAATAACAGCTGTCCAGCACCTATAAATACGCGCTGATTTTCCCCATTAACTTGCCAATGTATATCATTATCGTGTAATTCAACATGTACTTTTTCTAACAAACCTTTTTCTATAAAAAGCCAGCTAGAAAAACCGATATCAGCCTTAACTTTATCATTGCCTAATGCAAGATAGTTGCTTAACCATGGCGTAATATCCAAGTGATTAGCATCAAGATAGATTAATCCGTTCAAATCATCAAAAGCATCACCCGTAAGATCTATTTTTAAGGATACGTTTTTACGTTTTAATTCATTTACAATGACACTACCCTGCGCTTGATGGCGTACTCCACTATTAAGCCAATGCAGATCATTAATCCTAACGGTATGTTTAACAGTATTATTCATTAATATTTGACTATTCTTTAATGAAAGGTGGTTAATGCGATTTAAAAAAAGATCGGCTATTTGCTGCAAATTACGGCCATTTTCATTGGTATTCAAAAAAGCAGTTGTAGCGACTTCAAGTACTACGCCATCTAAAGTCAGCCAACTAAAAATTAACGTTTGATGCGTTAAAGATTGCCAGAAATCAACCTGTACTTCAATATTGTCAATCGTTAGTTGGAGGTGATTATTATCGTGTAAACTCACGTCATTAGCGACTAACGCTGGCCCCCAGTGTTTCCAACTCATGTTTATGTCATGAATAGTCACATTAATTTGATAGTTTTGATAAATATAACTTTCAATATTCTGTCGATACTGATCAACATACGGAAGAAGCAAACGGAACGCGCTGATCATCACAGCAGTAAACACTAGCAACATAGCCAATATTTTATAAAAGCGGTGAATCCAACGATGAGAAGCGTTTGCAATAAACATTAAAAAATATTTTTCCTTTAAATAGATTTTCGTAGCGAGGGTAAACTAAGTTGAGTTAAACTATTCGCCGATAACAAATTACATATCGCTAAACACCTTAAAATTTAAATCACAGATTGAGCGAGCCACAATAAGAGTAACCCGATAAATATTTTTTAACTTTAAAATTGTCGGTTTCAACCTACATCATAACGACATCAAACTGTTCTTGAGAATATATATTTTCAGTTTGCACTTTAATCGATTTACCCGTAAAAACTTCAACTTCTGCTAAACTATGAAATTCATCATTGACCAAAAAGTCACTGACTGCTGACGAGGCATACACTATAAACTTATCAGCATCATGAGCTCGGTTAACCCGTACTATTTCCCGAAGAATTTCGAAACATACCGTTTCAACCGTTTTTAAATGGCCACGCCCAACACACGTAGGGCACTCACCACACAAAATATGCCCCAAACTTTCTCGAGTACGTTTACGTGTCATTTCGACTAAACCTAAGGATGAAAAACCATTAATACTATGTTTAACCTTATCTTTCGACATAGCCAGTTCTAAACTACTTAACACCCTGCGTTTATGGTTGCCATTGTGCATATCAATAAAATCAACAATAATAATGCCACCTAAATTTCTAAGCCTTAACTGACGAGCAATCGCTTGTGTTGCTTCAATATTAGTACTAAAAATTGTATCTTCTAAATTACGGTGACCAACAAATGCGCCTGTATTGATATCAATAGTAGTCATCGCTTCAGTTTGATCTATAATTAAATAACCACCCGATTTAAGTTCTATTTTTCTATGTAAAGCTCGCTGTATTTCAACTTCTACAGAGAACAGATCAAATATTGGTCGCTCACCAGGATAATATTCCATCACTTGAGTTAATTCAGGCACAAACTCTTCTGTGAAGTTAACGAGTTGTTCAAACGTTAATTTTGAATCAATACGAATACGCTCAAAATCCATCCCCACAAAGTCTCTTAAAACGCGAAGCGATAAAGAAAGATCTTGATACAACGGCATATTAACTTGTTTACGTTGCTTGCGCTCTTGTACCTTGGACCATACCCGACGTAAAAATTCAGCATCGTGCTTTAACGCTTGCTCTCCTGCTCCTTCACCCGCAGTACGCACAATAAAACCCTGTTCCTCATCACAATAAGGACTAATAATTTCTTTTAGTCGCTTACGTTCTTTTTCACCTTCAATACGTTGAGAGATCCCCGCATAACTGACATGAGGCATTAACACTAAATAACGTGAGGCAATGGTGATGTCAGTAGTTAATCTTGCCCCCTTTGAACCAAGGGGATCTTTAACCACCTGCACCATAATGTACTGGCCTTCATGAACTAACGAGCGAATATCAGGAACAGCATCAACACCTTCTTTTAAAATAAGTTTTGTATTAATATCAGAAGCATGTAAAAAAGCAGCTTTATCTAAGTTAATATCAACAAAAGCAGCTTGCATACCGGGCAACACTCTGATGACTTTACCTAAGTAAATATTCCCTACAATGCCGCGTTTTGCTTCTCGTTCTATATGTACTTCTTGCAAAGATCCTTGCTCAATTAAGGCAACTCGTGTTTCGCTAGGCGTCACATTGATTAATAATTCACTGCTCATTATGTTCCTCTTTTAATATCCTAAGATGTAGAGTTTAAGCTCTGTATCACGGTCGGTAATTCAACACTAGCTAACAGTTGCGCGGTTTCATATAAAGGTAAACCCACAACAGCAGAATAACTACCGTGAATGTGAGTAACGAATTGACCGCCAATACCTTGAATAGCGTATGAGCCAGCTTTATCTACTGGCTCCCCTGTTTTCCAATATAGACGAATTTCATTAACCGTTAAGTCTTTAAAATAGACATCGGTTGAAACGACTTTACTAACAACTAATTGTTTTCCAACGACGGCAATACTGGTTAATACCTGATGCTTATTATTAGAAAGCTTTAATAGGGTATTAATGCTATCGGTTTCATCACGGGGTTTACCTAAAATTTCACCATTAATCACAACACACGTATCAGCCCCTAGCACTAAAGCATCCACTTGTTCTTTTTTTGGTAACTTACTGTAAATAGACTGCGCTTTTTCAATAGCTAAACGCAAAACATACGCTTTAGGGGATTCGTTTGGTGCAACAGATTCATCAATATCAGCAACAAGCGTAATGAACGGGTAACCTAATTGACTTAATAACGTTTGGCGTCTGGGTGATTGTGACGCAAGAATAAGGTGTTTCATGCTATTTTACCGAAAAATGGCGACGAACTTTACGCAATAAAAGAAATATCCATGGCCATAATACGACTGACGTTAGCACTGGATACAAATAACTCATTAAAAAAGTGACATCAATTAAACTACGTTGCAACCAAAAAACAACTAAATGATATAAGGTTGTCAGTACGCCGACAATAAGTGACTGTTGCCATAGAGAGAAATTACGTATCTTTTGAAAGTTCTTAGCAATGATAAAAATAGCCACCGCCATCGCCGCGGCATGTACACCTAAAATAGAGCCTAGTAATACATCTAATAAGAAACCCATGACCCAAGCAGTAATTATATTAACGCGCCCAGGTACCGCCATGCACCAATACATTAAAACAATTAACACCCAATCTGGACGAAAAGCTTCAACGCTTAATGGCATCGGCATAATCGTTGCCATTAATGCGATTAACAAAGTAAAAAGAATAATAATGCCATTGTAAGCCATCATTAATGAATACCGCCACTGTCTTTCTCTTTTTTGGGGATACCACTGTTTTTATTTTCCAGCTTAGTTAATAGTAATAAATAGCGTAAGCGATCAATTTCTGCAATTGGCGTACTATGTACACGCACAAACTTTCTTGACTTACCTTGGCTAACAAAAGAAACCTTAGCAACCGGATAGCCTTCAGGATATTTTCCGCCTAAACCAGAGCTAACTAATAAATCACCCGTTTTTATATCAGCACTATGCGGAACAAAGTTATGCACTAAACGGTCTACTCTACCACTGCCAGAGGCTAATAATCTTAAACCATTTCGTTGAACTCGAACGGGTACAGCATGAGAAATATCAGTAATTAAAATAACCCTAGCACTATTCTGCCCAACATGCAGAACTTGCCCTACAATACCTAGCGCATCTAATACGGGTTGTCCTTCATATACGCCATCCTCAGCACCACGATTAACCACTACTTGGTGTTTATAAGGATCACTATCAACTGATAAGACTTTTGCTACCATTTTTTTTAATTCAATGCGCAATGGTGATGATAACAATGAACGTAAGTGATCATTTTCTTGTTTGATAATATCAAGTTGTAAGGTTTGCTCATGATAAACAACTTCATTGAGTCGATATTGCTGATTTTTAGCCATTAGTTTTTGACGAGAAATTATATTTTCAGAAGCCCAAGTCATCATTTGTTTTGGCGTATTGGCAATATATTGCAATGGACTAACAAACGACTGTAAATAGCCGCGCGCTAATTCAAAACTAGTCGTTTTATAATCAAAAAAAATTAATATAGCAGAACAAAACAGCACAAAGGCAAGTCGGTACTGTGGGGATGGACCATGTTTAAAAATTGGGTTCATAGAGATGAATTTTAAGCTACAAGCTGTTAGTTATAAGTTATGGTTTATATGCCCAAACAAGCATTTTAAGCTGGCTTGGGTATACACCACAGATTACACATTTTCTAAGCTCGAGGATTTTCGGCAATATTCAATTCAAGTGTTTTTAGCACCGTCATTGTGTTAAATATT
>Ga0209826_1002096_pt1 | contig 13394 bp, 13 predicted proteins | sample GOMGulsemesocosm_5_FD_184637 | JGI IMG/M metagenome (GOLD analysis project Ga0209826, IMG submission 184637) | Methane-oxidizing microbial communities from mesocosms in the Gulf of Mexico - GOM15C Gulf of Mexico (SPAdes) (version 2) | ecosystem: Environmental > Aquatic > Marine > Cold seeps... | reverse complement strand
AGTCTCGTCAGTCAGAACTCTTTATTGTCGGAGCGATACCAGCACTTCAGGAACACGCATTCCCTGTGGCCTATATAATTCTCTGTCTACGCTTCGCACTGGTTGTTCGATTAATCGTTGGTGATAAACAAGCCATCAGCAACACGAGAGTATTCGCTCTCATAATCTCCGCGCAGCACGCAAGACTCGATACGGGTGACGGGCTAAGCCCTACCCGACTGGGACTTGCACCCAGAAAGATGCGCCAAGCTTTGCTTGTCGCACTAACGCTCTTAGTACAGCCGCTCTGCAAGCACGTCCGGCCGAAGGTGGTTGTGCCTAATGCTGTTAGTTGAAGAACTTATTAAAGAACTCATTGCTTTGATACCCAGATCGCCAACCTATGCATAATAGCCTTTTGCGAAATCTTATCTTCTTGAAGAGGCTGAATTACTTTGTCGTGCACTAAGAGCACGGTAAATGTACTCGAGTTTCTCATGAGTTGAATCGGTAGCTTCGAATTCAACAACCCCTCGTTCAGTGCCATATTCGGTTCTGAGTGCGATAACTTTCTTTACTAACTTTTTTTCGTTTTTGAGTTTCTTCATGATTATTTCTCAAAAGGTTCGTCGATCTTATTCACCTAACGTTGAACGAAGAAGCGCCGCATTAGTGGTGTCCCGCGAGTGAAACGAGCAACCTAGAGCGACGGGTTGGGCATTGAACCAGATCATAGTGAGCGATGTCTGCGAGCATGTCTATACGCTGTTTTCGGGGGAGAGCGACGTCGGGGCCATCACAGTTGCTAGCAGCTGGCGGTAAGGTTTTGTCGCATCAAACGACTCTAGGCCGTCTTGTGGTAAAATGATGCGCATCAACCACCCGGAACTGAGCAATCCATGATTACCTTCAAAGGCCGCCACACACCAAAACCAATCATTCTTCAATGTGTTCGCTGGTACTGCTCTTATGCGCTCAGCTATCGTAACCTTGAAGAATTGATGGAGGAGCGTGGATTTTCTATCGATCATAGCACACTGAATCGTTGGGTCGTTCACTGCGCACCGAAGCTAGAAAAGGCCTTCCACAAAAAGAAGAGGCTGCCAAGTAATCGATGGCGAATGGACGAAACGTATTTGAAGGTTAGGGGCCAGTGGAGCTACTACTATCGTGCGGCCGACAAAGAGGGAAATACAATCGATTTCCTTCTTACTGAAAAGCACAACACTAGAGCAGCTCTACGCTTCTTCAATAAGGCGATTGGTAGAAACGGCAAACCAAACTTAGTCAATATAGATAAAAGTGGCGCCAACAAAGCAGGAATAAATGAGTTCAACGATAAGAATAATCGGCGAGTGAAGATCCGTCAATGCAAGCACCTCAACAATATCATTGAACAAGATCATCGGCGGGTCAAGCGTATCACTCGCTTGATGCTGGGCTTCAAGAACTTTCATGCAGCGCGAAGTACTCTGGCGGGAATAGAACTAGTAGCGATGCTCAAAAATGGTCAAAGGAAAAATAATATGGTCGGCACCCTGTCGCCAGCAGAACAGTTCTACGCTTTAGCTGCGTAGGTCGAAAACCGTTTCATTACTTTTCATGTCTGCCTAAAATTTGCGACGGAACCAAGAATATCGATTGCTGGCTCATGGCACTGAGTGGTTGTTTTTTTCAATTAAAGAAAGGCTGCATATTTTAACAAATTGCGAAAAAATTACAAATACGGAACCACGATTGAAGTTGATCGGCGCCCACGTGATGCATTTCATCCACCGCTCATTGTGCGAAGTTCGCTGACCGAGATCGCAAACGCGCCGAACTCATCGCGCAGGCTTGAAAGAATTCATGAGGTTGCTGCTTTTTACATCGCCAGAAACATAGGGCTCTGCCCAAAAACATCCAAACCTCCGAGCAACTATATTTCTGATGAAATCCTTGACTTAATTCCAATTCGTAGTAATTTTTACTCGACACTTTCCTGATCCAAATATAAGACCAGCTGCAGGCTTCCATTGCGATCGATCCGTAGCGAAGCCAATGTATCGTAGGAACACGATCCCCTATAAAGCGACATCAGATAGCTTTTCAATAGTTGCGTTTCAGTCTACTGTCAGTACATTGGGTCTCAATTGTTGGCAACCAATTCCGACTTAGACAGACAATTAAATTGATTACAAGACACCCAAACAATTCGCCTACTTCCCTTTAATGGCCATCATCATTCCCTTAAACGCCCCTCCAACCTTTTGAATGATGTACTGTAGATGAAGTGTATTCTCCATATAAGCCGAATTTTCAACTTGTTCATCGACAGTATTCCCATCGACTGATGGTTGTGTAGGAGTACGATACAGTTCATTAACAATTGGTTTTTTTTGAGTGGCTAGGTGCCTCGGATTTGTAGGTACAAGTTTGTGCGCTTTATTCGAATGTTCAATAATATCCTTCATTATATTCTGGAAATCAATATCTTTGGATTTGAAATTCGGCGTGTCCGTATTAGCAATGTTATTTGATAGTATTTGTGCTCTCTTCGCCGTCAGCTTCAGTGATTGCTCGGTAAAATCTAGTGCATTTTTGAAGTTTATTGCCATCTCTAGGTTTCCTTGCTTTAGTATTATAGTGCTAACAACCTGCAAGATTTCAATCTATAATAGTTAAAAATATTGGGATAGTATTGAGGCCACTTGTAACCCCAATATTGTTAATACCGCACGTTACACTGACCGGTTGAAACCAATATATATTATCGAAGTCGATCAAGTTAAGGGCGGCTTACGCCGCCACTGGTCTCTCAATCAGAACCAGGCTCTGAGGCCCACAACAATCTGGGTTTCTGATTGCGATTCACCCGATGTAGCCAAAAAATCTGCGGTGTTACCAAAACTCTTTGACCAGTTGATGCCAATATATGGGGCGATTTCACGAATAAACTCATAGCGAAGTCTAATACCTGCCTCAATATTGGATAGGCCTGATCCAGTCTTATTATCTGGACTATTTTGCCCATAAAAATTGAACTCCACTTCCGGAGTTAGCACCAATTTTTGTGTCAACATCAGTTCGTACTCTGCTTCGAATCGAAATGCGGCATCTCCGTTGTCTCTTACAAATAACGCAGCATCAATTTCAAAGTAATACGGTGCCAGCCCTTGCAGGCCGATGACGCCCCACTCCTGTGACGAATCGGCTAGCAAGTCCTTTCGTATCCCCAACTGTAGGTCCCAATAAGGGGCTATAGCTCGACTATAGAGCGCCTGCAGCTCAGATTCTTCTGTATCTGAATCAACTCTTTCTCCTTCAGTTTTTATCCAGAGTTTATGCAGGTCATGGCCTAACCAACCTTGCGCCGACCAGCTAGACAGCTTACCTTTGCGTACATCGCTCTCTAGTTGATTGACCATCACTTTCGTTAACAGTGGGTCATCTTCTGCTCCCGCAAGGCTCTGGTTGGATGCACAGGTCAACGCGGTTATCACTATGGCGGATGATATGTGTTTCTTTAGTTTCATTGTTATCTCCTTAGCTCACGACTACTTTTCGGAACATACCCGGCATATGAAATAGTAGGTGGCAGTGGTAAGCCCATGAGCCACGTGCATCTGCGGAGACCAGGTAACTGATCTTTGACCCAGGCTGCACTATGATGGTGTGTTTTTTGGGAATATAGGCGGAGTCCCCGGTTTCCAATTCGCTCCACATACCGTGTAGGTGCATCGGATGAGACATCATCGTGTCATTGATCAGGGTGATGCGAACACGCTCACCGTATTTGAGTTGCAACGGCTCTGCATCGGCAAACTTGATGCCGTTCATCGACCACATATAGCGGCTCATGTTGCCGGTTAAGTGCAGTTGTATTTCCCGACTCGGTTCACGGGGATCATAGGTTCGGTGTAATCCGCCAAGATCACCATAGTTGAGTACCCGACGTCCGTACTGCGATTGATTCTGGCGAAGACCAATACCTGGATCACGCAGGCCATTAGCGGGCATGCTGGCTCGCATATCGACATGTGGACCAAACTCGCTGGGGAGATGCCTGATCTCGCTGTTACTGCCAAAGCCAGCCTTCCCGAGCCCACCGCCCGTCATCTCACGTTTGACCTGCATGCCCGATTTCATACTGTGACCCTGGTGTGCATTGGGCTTCATTGTCATAGCGTCATGATTCATAGCACTATGATTCACGGCCTGGGATTTCTTGGCTTCGTGATTCAGTTCCGACATCGTTCTGTCATCGCGCTTCATCGCTCCATGATCCATACCCGACATCGCCATGCCGGACATTGCCATCCCCATATCGCTATGGCCTAGGTTAGCAGGCGGGTCCATGGCTGGAACCTCTGCTTTTAGACTAGGATGAGCGGTCAAACTACCCGCTGTATAGCCCGTACGATCCATGCTTTGTGCAAAGATACAGTAGGCTTGATCACTATCTGGTTCTACTATCACATCGTAGGTTTCAGCAACGCCGATTCGAAACTCATCGACACTTACTGGCTGGACACTCTGCCCGTCGCTCGCCACCACGGTCAATTTTAGACCTGGTATCCGAATATCAAAGATCGTCATCGCTGCGCTGTTAATAAACCGCAGGCGTACTTTTTCACCATTTTTAAACAACCCCTGCCATCCTTGTTCTGGCGTGTTACCGTTCATCAAATAGGTATAGGTATAGCCGGTCACATCAGATAGGTCGCGGTCACTCATCCTGGATTGATTCCACATGGAGCGCTCATTCCAGGTTTTTACAATACCCTTTTGTTTGATATCGGAGATCAAATCTGTGGCAGTTCGCTCGCGAAAGTTGTAGTAGTCGGATTGTTTTTTCAGTTTTGCGTAGACAGCTTCCGGATCTTCATCGGACCAGTCCGACAACATCACCACAAAATCACGATCAAAGGAGACAGGGTCAGGTTCTCGGGGCTCGATGACTATGGCCCCGTACATGCCAGTTTGCTCTTGAAATCCGGAATGACTGTGATACCAGTAGGTGCCACTTTGCACTAGGTCGAACTGATATTCGAAGGTCTCTCCCGGGGGAATTCCATCGAAACTAATTCCGGGAACGCCATCCATCTGGTAAGGAAGAATCAGTCCGTGCCAGTGTATCGAACTACTGTGTGCCAGATTGTTGGTCACCCGTATTGTGACACGCTCACCTTCTTTCCAACGCAGCAGCGGCCCGGGGATAGTTGAATTAATAACAGTGGCCAGCTTTTCCCGTCCAGTGAAATTCACCTGCTTATAGTCAATACTTAAATTAATCAATTTACCTGTTAGTGAGATCAACTGATTGTTTACGTCTGCGGCCAAAGTGGACTTTGGGAATGGCAATGTGGCTGCCAGCAGTGCTGTTGAGGCGCCAAGCACAAATCGCCGTCTTGAAAACTCGTGATGTGATACCGTTTTCATGATAATTCCTCCAGCTGCGTTACTTCGGAAAACACTTTGCTTGTCCCGCCTTTTAAGAGTAGTAGAACCTTGTAGGGTCTGAATTTATCGCCGACCTCCATACCAGGGCTACCCACAGGCATACCGGGCGCACTTAAGCCAATCGCATCATCGGGAGGAGAAGCGAGGAACCTACTGACAAGTCGAGCCGGAATATGCCCCTCAAAGAAATACCCCTGCTTTGACACGGCGGTATGGCAGGATTGATAGCGAGGGTTTATGCCGTAGGACTGTTTAATCCCAGAAAGATCTTGTGAGTTGCGAGCATCCATCTCAAACCCCACGGCCTTCATATGATCGATCCACTTTGAGCAACAACGGCAAGTTGCGCTTTTGTACACGAGGAGCTGGTTCGTCTCATTATTGTCCGTTTCGCTAGCTGCAACTGCGGCGGATGAGTCTTGGCCAGCAAAGCTAGGACCGTTTAAAAATAGAGTAAATAGGTAGGCAATGAGCCGGTGTGAAGTAAACATACTAATTTCCTGTATCGACACTGGGACTTGAAGTTGTCGCGCAGTGCAAGCGCAAATATTAAAAGCGTCGGTGTTTTGATGGAGCCTGCACCGTTTTATTGAAGATTGTCAGAATATCTATTGCCTAATCCATCACATCTTCAAGCTGCTTAAGCAATTGCCGAGTATCCTTTAAGCTGTCGCTTAAGGCGGCAAAATAGTTCAATCCGAATTCATCTCGATTACCCACAAACGACGAATTCTCGCTGGCCAGAGAACTTCTTAACAGTACGATTGTGCTCTGTAGCGTTCGCAATTGTTTGTGAAGATTGGCAATTTTTTCTTCCTGGGTGGCAGTGGTTTGGTATTCCTTTTGGTATTGAAGGATATAGGACCGTTTTTTCTCCAACTGTAGAGCAGGATTTTCGCCAGAATGAGCATTGGTCGCTGTCGATACAATCAATAAAATTGTGGTCAAAACTACATTTTTCATCATTTCCCCTTACCTTAATGATGCGAATTAACACCGCTGGAATCGCGAGCGGTTAGTATCTGGTATTGATCGACGCTGAGTTCGGGCAGAGCTTGTAAAAAGGCTACCATTGCCCAGATACGTTGATCATCGTGGGTCGGTCCCCAGGCAGGCATCCCTGAAGCCTTGATGCCGTGCTTGATGATCCAGAATTGACGGCGAGCCGCTTGATCTGGGTTTGAATCACCGTCGCTGGCATGATTATGACCGTGCTCATCCAGCGTTGAGCTGAGATTAGGCGGTGCAGGATACAAGCCCACGCTCAGATCACTTTTGGTTGTCCCCGGCTGTAAGTGACAGGTCGCACACATGTCGTTGTAATCGGCTCCGCCGGTTAACAGTAGATCGGGGCTGTCCAAGGGTGGTACCTGAATATCTTTAGCCGCCGTCGCGATTGATCGCTCCCGCAATGTCTCTAGTAGCCAGTAGGTTAATTTGTTGTGGGGCACATCGGCCCCCATCGGGTATTTCCCGGAGTACAGATAAACGATACTGGCCAATAGGGTCGCAGTTATAGCTACGTATAGAGTCTTTTTCATGAGATACATCCAATATAAATTCAGTTCTACGAATTAACATTACCAAGTAATGAATCTACTAATGACTCGAATCGGTGTGATCACTTTTTGGGGTATTTACGTCTTGAAACTCAGCTTGGCCTTCAGAGTCACTGGCGTGATTTATCTCACTGTCTTTATAACCCATACATTTTTTTATCATCGCTGCTATGACGGGATTGTCGCCGGTCATACTTGAATGATCCATCTGTGCAAACGCTTCGCAGTTGGGCTTTTCCGATTTGGTGATATGTTCTGAAGGACTGTGTGCTTGCGCCGGTGCCACCAGCAATGTTGCTGTGATAGCGATAACTGGGTGTAGTTCTATTTTCATCATTAATACTTCCTGCTTTTGGCGCTTTTATTCTCCTGCTCCGGCCGATCAGAGGACGCGGGTTTCCCTAACACTCGACAAACTAGGGTCGAAAGGAATGAAGGAGCTGGTTAAAAGCTGAATATTTGTAGAGCTGATTCTTTAGCTCGAGTAGTGACAAGCCGGAACTAAAAGTCCGACGTCAATATTTTTATTTTAGCAGGAGATAGGAGGTCGAAAGAGAGAGGTATATTCTGGGGGTAGATACGATACTTGATAAAAATCGGGTTGGACAGTAGCAACAAAGTTGGCGGCTTGTATGGAAGAGCTGTCACTCAGTACGGGTGATATGCAGCTCTGCATCGGGCAATTTCCATCGTCACAACAATCGTCCCAATTCGCCTGGTCCGCCAGGTCCGCCAGGGTCATATCATGAACGGTGTGATCCATGCCTTGCATCATCGGCGCCGCCACGTCGGCAGGGGATTGTTCCGTCATTATACAAGGCGCAGTTTCGGCTATAGACTGACCTACAAAGATCAGCATCAGCGCAAAGACCGCATATTTAAGCCTAGAAAAGAACATGGTGGAACACCGAAAGTAAAACACAGAGTGTTAAACCTACAGCATGACGAGGATTTGTCAATATCCTTAACTATTCGAAACGCTTAATCAGTTCCTTCGGAGACTCTCAGTGAACTCGCTGCGAGCTGCTATTCTAGTAGTCTAGACACCCCTTCTCACTGCACTCTATTGTTAATAACAACTCGTGAAGTCTAAAGGGTTTTCGACCTACGCAGCTAAAGCGCAGAACTGTTCTACTGGCGACAGGGTGCCGACCATATTCTTTTCATTTGACCCTTTTTGGGTTTTGGTGTGTGGCGGCCGTTGAAGGTAATCATGGATTGCTCAGTTCTGGGTGGTTGATGCGCATCATTTTACCACAAGACGGTCTAGAGTCGTTTGATGCGACAAAACCAATTTTTGTTGTGAGCTAAACGACTAGAGCGCAGTGACAATCGATAACGATGAACATTCAAAACACACGCCGAAATCTGATCGATATACTCCACTAACAGCGGCGCCATCGCGGCTCCCGCTGCCAATCCCTGTGTCAATCAAATGCTGTTAAGCGACACCAGCGCCCTGCTTTTCCCAATAGGGTTTGCGTAATTCGGTCTTAAGGATTTTTCCTGCACCGGACAAGGGTAACGTCTCGGCAAGCGAAAATGAGCGCGGACATTTGTAACCTGCAATATGCTGCCGACAAAAGTCTCTCAACCCTTCAACCGTTATCTCACTACTGGAGTTCGCTGGTACGATAACGACGTGAACAGACTCCCCCCATTGCTCAGAGGGAATACCAATCACCGCACACTGAGCCACACCAATGTGTTGCGATACAACACTTTCTACTTCGGCAGAATAGATATTTTCTCCGCCCGAAATAATCATATCTTTCACCCGATCGACAACAAAAATATAGCCTTCGTCATCCATGTAGCCGCCATCGCCGGTGTGCATCCAGCCATCAACAATGGCCTCGGCGGTTTGCTCGGGTTTGCCCCAATAGCCTTGCATGACATTGGGGCCGCGAGCAATAATTTCGCCGACTTCACCTCGCGGCAACTCGCTACCCTGCTCATCAACTATGCGTATTTCTTGTAAGGCACCGGCCAAGCCTGCACTTCGAATACGGCCCGACGCTCTGGCCGCTGCCGTATGATTGTCGGCTGGAGAAACGGTGATAACTGGCGCCAACTCAGTCATTCCATACGCCTGAATCAAACCTAGTGACGGCAGCTCGTTCTCGACGCGATCCAATGTTGCAATCGGCATCGGCGAAGCGCCGTAAATTAGGCGCTCTAAACTCGATAGCTTAGAGGCATCGAAATTAGGATCATCAAATAACATTTGCACCATGGTTGGCACAAGCAGTGTGTCCGTTACTTGGTGGGCCTTGATGGCATCACTGACGACAGTGGGATCGAAACCGGGGACGATGACTTGGGTTCCGCCCTGCATGAACGCCAACATCACTGAGGCCAAATCAGCCAAATGGAACATAGGCGCGGCGTGCAGCATTTTGGTGCCGCGAGGAACTCCGGAAGACAGGGCAAAACACACCGCAGAGCTGAGTAAATTAGTGTGGCTTAACATTACACCTTTTGGAAAACCGGTGGTGCCACCGGTGTAAAATATACCGGCGAGATCATCGCCGCCGCGATTAGTATCAGCAACGGGATCGGCCGCGTTGAGCAGTGATTCGTAGTTGAGCAAACCTTCAGGCGTTCGCCCATCGCCGCAATAGATAATGTGCTCAAGCAATTGCGCCTGCTCTTTGATGGCAGGCACTAAAGACGCAAAAGTATCATCGACAATGAGCACTCGAGTATCGGAATCACGCAGTGAATAGGCAATTTCACTCGCACTCCAACGTGTATTGACGGGGTTGAGCACGCCGCCCGCCCACGGCACTGCCAATAAATACTCAATATAGCAGCTTGAATTTAACGACAGTATTGCGACTCGATCACCAGCTTCTACGCCCAACGATTGAAGCGCGCCAGCAACCCTCTGTACCCGCGCCTGCAGTTCGGTATAAGTCCATACGCTGTCTTTAAAGCAGACGGCTGGCTGAGTCGCACACTGCTGCACATTGCGGTGCAGCACCTGAGTCAAATTCATCATCACATTATCTCGTTGTTATTTTTGCTCAATTTATGACGAGTGTAGCCTACTGACCACCTTTTCCGATGTCGAAAAAGCTCATATGACTTATTGCTTAACATCACCGCCTAGACCAGCAATCAGGCCATCACTGCGTGGTAATTGATCGGATTTCACCGCTGCTGGAACGTCCCTCGTACTAGCCACTAAGTGTCTACCGCCAAAAACCCGCCTCACAATCGCGATACCCCAAACTGCGATAAGTCGCATCGACTAGCGACTGGCCACGGTCAGTCAATAAAATTCCGTCACCCATTTTATTCATCGTGTAACCAAACGCGAGCTTCGCATCTGGGTCGGCAAAACCCGCGCTGCCACCTGCGCCTACATGGCCAAAGGCTCGGTCGCCAATGATAAAACCTTCGGTATTACCGGGTTTGTAATCGCGATTATCCATCGATTTCATAAAGCCCAGCGCAAATCGCGTTGGTCTCAGTAGTGTGGCATCCATTTGCGTCGCCATAGACACCTGACTCATGCGAGCAATTGCATTTGAACTGACGAAAGTAGTCCCGTCTGCTACACCTTCATTAGCAAAAGGCTCAAACATCTTAGACAATGAACGAGCATTAGAAACACCGCCCGCGCCGCCAATCTCTGCGCGATGCGCTTCAGTACCATTGGCGTTGTGGCCGCCGCTGTTAAACAGTGCGAGATGAGAGATAGACTGAGGGTCACCCATTAACGCTTGTACAAAATCGGATACTGGTGGCTCTAAGTTCGGTACCGCAGCGATCATGGGTGCCACCCGAGAATCGACGTCCTCGGGCAAACCAATCCAAAAATCAAGCCCGAGAGGACCTGCAATTTCATCGGCGAAAAACTGCCCTAGGGATTTCCCTGAAACCCGTCGCACTAACTCGCCAACCGTCCAGCCAAAGCTGATCATATGGTAACCATTGCGAGTGCCGGGCTGCCAAAACGGCGCTTCTTGCTCAAGCCTTTGGATCATGTAATCCCAATCGTAATAACCGCCTTCTTTAATCGGTTCACGAAACGCCGGAACGCCCGCTGAATGATTAAGCATCATCGCGACGGTGACGTTTTCTTTGCCGGCCTGAGCAAATTCAGGCCAGTAGTCACTGACCAGCGCGTTGAGCTTTAACAGCCCCCGATCGACCAACAAATGAGCGCAAAGCGCCGTCGCGGCTTTGGTGCAAGAGAAGACAATCGAAACTGTGTCTTCCTGCCAGGCGGTTTTGGCGTCTGGGTCGGCGTAACCGCCCCAAATATCGACAACCTTTTGATCGCCAACGCGAACACAAACACTGGCGCCCACCTCTTCTCGCTCGGAAAAATTACGAAGAAATTCTTCGGCTACCGACTCGAACTTCTCGTCACAAAATCCGTTAATTTCTTGCCCGTTCAAGCTTTCTTTAATTTCTATCATGGTGAACCTAGATTACCCTTGAGTAGTTTCTTCGTAGTTTCTTCGTCGTTACTTTCTGCCCAGTTCGGTCAATCAGATTTTCCCGCCAATGCCCGTTCCGGTTTCGACATTCTCTGGCGATAGCTGCGAAAATTGCTGTTGAAGTTTTTGCATTCCGCCGATCCAGCGATCGTAATCATTGGCTTTGTTTTGAAAGTACTTTTTCACATTAGGGTGCGGCAAAACCAAGAACTCTTCAGCGTCTAAAGTATTCACCACACATTCAGCCACATCGGCCGCTGGCAACATGCCATCGACACCCGCAACACTGCCATCGGTGCCCGCGGTCATATTGGACTCAACCGCCTGTGGGCACAACGCTGAGACTTTAATGCCTTGATGACCGTGAGAGACCGCAATCCACTCGGCAAACGAAAGCGCTGCATGTTTACTCATTGAGTAGCTGAGTGACCCCAACTGAGTCAGCATACCGGCTGCCGAAGCGGTAATTAGAAAATAACCTTCGCCACGCTCAAGCATTTTTGGCAGCGCTGCGCGAGCGGCATAAATATGTGATTGAACGTTAATATCCCAAACTTTTTGGAAGTCTTCATTGGAGGTATCAGCCCCACCCATTCTAAAGATACCGGCATTACCGCAATACAGGTCAATACGACCAAAGGCGGCTTCGGTTTCGCGAATTAGACGGCTTACGTCAGATTCGCTGCCCATGTCAGCAACAAAGGCGGTACAGTTATCATACTCAGCGGCCAGTGCTCTTAAACCGCTTTCGTCGACATCGACCATAACGATTTTTTCCGGCTGCTCGGCATGAAAACGTTGAACCATGGCTTTACCAATACCGTTGGCCGCTCCGGTTACGATGATTACCTTACCTTTTAATTGCATACCTCACCCTCAATTTCGTTGATAAATGATGATTAGATTCGCACAGTTACCGCAGAAACTAAACATTAGCTGGTGAATGCCTTAAGATTATTGACGTTTATAGTAAGGCCTACCCGTTAACTACGACGCCGACTTACCGCCCAAAAAGCAACCGCTTACCCCGTGCATTGGAGCCATCACATAGGACTTATTTCGAGTTAATAAGTGCGACTTAGTCTTCGAATTGCTTATTATCATAACCGGTGCCAAGATAAGCGCTGTCGTTCGGCGACGATCGACATTGCCCTGTGTGATCTATTCACATCATCTATCGACGAGATTCGTCACCTTAATGCTAAACCCGCTCACTGTCTGCGTGTTCTTTGCGGTGCATAAATAGCTTTAATAATTATTAGGAAGTGACTACACAATGCACCCATTAGCTCTGCCCGAGCGTACGCTCAAACAAGCTAAGCGGACTTTACTCGCCTCGGTTGCGGCTATCGGTTTCGCGCAAACCGTGTTGTTTGCCATTCTCGCACCCTTAGGGCGAGAAGTGGGGCTGGTTGAAATGCAAATCGGCGCGATTATTTCAGCCTCGTCATTGACGCTATTTTTAATCAGCCCTATTTGGGGACGAACTAGCGATATATGGGGGCGCCGAAAAGTTCTACTCATCGGACTATTTGGCTATTCAATCGGAACGGCATTTTTTGCCGCCGCCTTTCAAGCAGCACTGCTTGGCGTGTTAGTGCCGATGATCGCCTTTACCGCGTTAATCATCACTCGTATAGGTAACGCTACGGTGATGGCTGCGGTTATGCCAGCGGCCAATGCCTATATGGCAGACATAACCGACGTCACCACTCGAACTAAAGGCATGAGCGCCTTGGGAGCTGCCAGTAATATCGGCTCGATGTTAGGCCCTGCCATCGGCGGTTTACTGGCCTCGATCAGCTTACTAACTCCCCTGTATTTCTCGGTCGCGTTAACGTTAATCGCGGCGTTTTTTGCACTTTACACCTTGCCGGATTTACCTCGCCAAGTAGCTGAAAGCAAACCCCAGAAGCTACGCTACACCGACCCGCGAATTTTCCCGTATGTGGTCGCTGGC
>Ga0209826_1002093_pt1 | contig 13404 bp, 10 predicted proteins | sample GOMGulsemesocosm_5_FD_184637 | JGI IMG/M metagenome (GOLD analysis project Ga0209826, IMG submission 184637) | Methane-oxidizing microbial communities from mesocosms in the Gulf of Mexico - GOM15C Gulf of Mexico (SPAdes) (version 2) | ecosystem: Environmental > Aquatic > Marine > Cold seeps... | reverse complement strand
AACCTGTTTAATTAACTTAGGCTTATACTTTTCTTTATTCAGAAAAAATTTAAAGATGTCTAACTTCTCACTTTTAACTGGGTAGGTTAATAAGGTCTGATGGCTAAAATCAGCCGCGCTTAAAAATGATTTATGAGACAAGTAATCGTGTTTAGTCTCTTGTTTTTTCGGTAAGACAGCAACAACTTCAAATGAGCCCAGAGCATGATAAGTGAAATCATCGTGTTCAATTTTTTCGTCGGTAAATAAAATATCAACCTTAGTTGTTGTTTTGTTATCTATTGAAGCAGGAAAAAATTGCTCAATAAATGCAATTTTCAACTCTGGATATTGCTGTAAAAATGCCTCAGTGACTGGCAGTAACCATTGAAAGCAAGCATGACAAGCAATGGCTAAATTGAGTTGTAGCGTAGGGCTTTTTTTACTTTTAAGCTCATCTAGCGCGATACTTACTTTAGGTAAAATATCACCTGCTAGTTTCAGTAATACCTCTCCTTGTTCGGTAAATTGTACAGGAGACGTATTGCGAATAAATAATGTTGTGCCTAAACGCAACTCTAATTCTTTTAACTGGTGTGAAAGAGCTGACTGTGTAACAAAAAGTTCTTCTGCAGCTTTTCTAATATTTCCAGTATTTACTAAAGTCGTTAGTGTTTTTAGGTGTTTGATCTCAAACATAATGAATTTTTTTCATGCCCTTATTGAATTATTTGCGCTTGTTCTTAGTAAGTATTTTTTTTAGAGTATAACCATTCAAGCGTCTAGACGTCTATATGTTTTTTCGTTTATATCATAAATTCAATTGGAGTAGGTTATGCAAATTCACAATTTAGGTTTTCCACGTATTGGTGCAAAACGAGAATTAAAATTTTCTTTAGAAAAATATTGGCGTGGTGAAATTAATCAAGCAGAATTCTTAGCACAATGTAGTAAGCGTCGTGAATCAAATTGGCAGATTCAATTAGATGCAGGTATTAATTTATTGCCCGTAGGAGATTTTGCTCATTATGATCATGTACTAAATACCACGTTGTTATTAGGGCTTACACCAGAGCGTTTTATCACACACCAGCATAACGAGCAGGCACATAATGTACTCGATCTAGAATTTCGTGTTGCCCGAGGTCAAGCACCTACAGGGTGCCAATGTGCCGCCAGTGACATGACTAAATGGTTTAATACCAATTATCATTATATTGTGCCTGAGTTATCATCATCATTAGTTAACAATGCAGACTCTAAAGTGAATGTAAGTACACTACTTGCTCAATTTTCGGATGCTCAAAAAATCTCTGAACATCGAAAAATTGTTCTGATTGGGCCTATTACCTATCTTTATTTAAGTGTGCTTGATAAGCGTGTGGTTGAACATGAGAGTAAATTAGCCTTATTGCCTGCTTTATTAGCTCGTTACCAAAAAATATTTAATGAATTATCTACAGCAGGTATTGAATGGCTTCAACTTGATGAGCCAGTGCTAGGGTTAGAGTTAGATAATGAGTGGCAGCAAGCGTTTACTCAGGCATATATAACGTTAGAAAAGGGTAGGTTAAAGCTGTTATTAACAACATATTTTTCTTCTGTTGATCATCATATTGATTTAATCAAAACATTACCATTTGATGGTATTCATTTAGATACTATTGCCGAAAAAACTAATGTAAATGATATTATTGAAAACTTACCCCATCATTGGATTATTTCATTAGGAGTGATTAATGGTCGTAATATCTGGAAAAGTGATTTGGTATCGGTTTATCAAAAACTACAACCTTTATATCGTCAGTTAGGTGATCGGTTATGGCTTGCACCTTCTTGCTCACTACTACATTCTCCTGTTGATTTAGTACAGGAAGAAAAGCTAGATGATGAGTTTAAATCTTGGCTAGCATTTGCAAAGCAAAAATGTCAGGAGCTGAGTTTGTTGAAACAAGCACTGTTAAATGAAAATAGTGATGAAATTACCTTGTATTCAAACTCAGCTTTAGCTCGATGTGTTTCTAAGCGCATCAATAACCAAATAGTACAGCATCGTGTTAAGGCATTAACTTCTCAAGATTATCAACGGGCAGAGAGCTTTGAACAGCGAAAAATAGAGCAGAAAAAAGAGTTGAAGTTGCCGTTATTACCTACAACCACTATAGGGTCATTTCCGCAAACGAGTGATATTCGCGAAGTGCGTGCAAAATGGCGTCGTCAAGAAATTGGTGAGAATGAATATCAAAAACTAATTCAAGCTGAAATTAAAGAAGTGATTGAACGTCAAGAGGAGATTGGTTTAGATGTATTAGTTCATGGTGAAGCTGAGCGTAATGACATGGTGGAATATTTCGGTGAATTACTTGAAGGCGTTGCTTTTACTCAATTTGCATGGGTACAAAGTTATGGCTCGCGTTGTGTTAAGCCTCCTATTATTTTTGGTGATATTAGCCGTAAGAAAGCAATGACAGTTAAGTGGACAAACTATGCGCAATCTCTCACAAAAAAGCCAGTTAAAGCCATGTTAACGGGGCCTGTAACTATTTTAGCTTGGTCATTTGTACGTGATGACTTATCACGAGAGCAAGTCACCAAGCAAATTGCGATAGCTATCAGTGATGAGGTTGAAGATTTAATTGCTAGTGGCACCCAAATTATTCAAATAGATGAACCTGCAATTCGGGAAGGAATGCCAATTAAACAAAGCCAATGGCATGATTATTTAGGTTGGGCAACCGCTTCATTTTGTTTATCAGCGGCGAAAGCTCCATCTAAAACGCAAATTCATACACACATGTGTTATTCAGAGTTTAATGATATTTTGCCAGCAATTATTGCACTTGATGCTGACGTATTAACAGTAGAAACATCACGGTCAAATATGGCATTGTTAGATGCTTTTGAACAACAGGCATACCCTAATGACTTAGGGCCTGGAGTTTATGATATTCACTCACCTAATGTACCAAGTGTCGAATGGATAGTTAACTTATTAGAAAAAGCACAAAACTATATTCCGACAGAAAGATTATGGGTGAATCCTGATTGTGGCTTAAAAACAAGAGGTTGGAATGAAACTAAACTAGCATTAAAGAACATGGTGTTAGCAGCAAAGCAATTTAGAGCGACAGTCAATTAAAAAAAGAAAGGCACTATTAATAATAGTGCCTTTTGTTGTTTGATAATATTCTTTACTTGTAACTTAATCGTTACTCATCAAAACTGAATTCAATATAAGCTCTGCCAGCATCACCTTTAAGAGATATTATAACTACGGGGCCTTTCGACTTATGATGAATGGTATGTGACTTACCAGATACTACAATTGGAGTGGCCATATCAAATTCAATGCCTTTTTCACTAAGCATACGTTTTGCACCACCCGTGACCATGTTGGTAATTTCACCAACCAAATCAGTTATTTCTTCATTAACTTCATCGGGTGCTTCGCCAACCATACCTTTCATTGTTGCGAGTGCTAAAGGGGCATCAAACGTAATAGAAAGAGATCCTTTAGTTTCAGGGCTGACCATACCGATTAAACCTGATACATCACCTTTTGCCACTTCACCTTTTTTTAATTTAGGTTTTTCGGGGATTAATTCCATTCGAGCCATAGTCGACATGACGTTAAGCATTGAAGATAAAAATGGGTTGATGAACTCTACTCTCATGAAGCCTTCCGAGCCTTAGCTATTTGTAATACTCTGATTTTGCACACTTTCGAATCAAATGTAAATCAAACTATGTAATTTATTTTTTATTAGTATCTACTTATTAGCAGTAATAACAGCAACTCTTGATAAATTATCAAAAGTTAAACTACCTTGAGTTTTTCTTATTGAGCTTGGATCTTGATAGTTTACAGTGTTTACTTGCTCGGCATAAGTATCGACGAGTATTGTGTTTTTTACCACTAAATTAGCTAAAAAACTTTTTATTATGCTTTCTTGATAAGCAAAAAGTTGTCCTCTTTTGATTTCAAAGCCAATCCAATTCATTTTGATAGTTTTGTTATCTCTTTGTAAAGAAAAGTTTTTTTCTAGATAATTTTTCACCAGTTCATCATATTGAGGGTGTTCAGGTGAGAAGCTAACTTGATTTATTTCAGCAATAGTATTTTCAATATCATGAGCAGTAAACTGATGAATTACTTCAATATGTTTACTTGTTTTGTTGATACTAATATCAGTTACACCAAAAAAGTAGGTGTGGGCAGCAGCAGGTGCTGCTAGCCCAACGAGTAAAATACTCAGGAGTATTTTACTCAGTAAAAAATTAAAGAATGTCAGCATTAGTCGTCTGTGCTTTCTTCATTTTCTTCATCATCGCCTGATTTCAATTCTTTATTGTAATCACGCATCATGTCTTTTTTCTTTTTCTTATACAGCTCGAAACGAGATTTAATAGGACGAGCAGGCCAGTAGTTGTTACTCACATCAACATCTGCTGTTTCCCATTTCGCATCTATTGCTAAGGCGGTAATTTCTTTGTCACGAACGAGCAGTTTTGATGTTTTCTTTGAGTTTTGACGCCAAATTTCAGCAGGAATTTTCATATGCTCAGTACTGCCGTCAGCGTAGGTTATGCCTAAAATAATAGGCATAACTAAACCTCCTTTATTTTCAAAATCAATCACGTAGAAGTTACTTTGATTTAAGAGTAAATCTTTTTGCCATTGCTCAAGTTTTTTATTGCTTGAGTTATAAGTATTACGTGCTGCATTCGTTGCAGTAAACTTATCGTGTTCATTATAAAAATCTAATAATTCAGGCTTATCTTGTGTGCGAACCCATTGCCCTTTATTCATGATGCTAGAAATATATTCAGGTTTTTCATTGTCTAACGCACGTAACCAAGCCTCTTCAGTATCAGGGTTTTGGCTGTCAGCGCTATAAAGATGAATATTGCCTAAAGCAATATCGACATGATCGGTAGTGTAGAACCAGCCTCGGAAGAACCAGTCTAAATCAACGGCAGAGGCATCTTCCATTGTACGGAAGAAATCAGCAGGCGTAGGACGTTTAAACTTCCAACGTTGAGCGTACTCTTTAAAAGCAAAATCAAATAATTCGCGTCCCATAATGGTTTCGCGCAAAATGTTTAATGCTGTTGCAGGTTTACCATAAGCATTATTACCAAATTGTAGAATTGATTCAGAGTTAGTCATGATTGGTACTTGGTTGTTACTTTTCATATAACTCGTAATATTAGCTGCATCGCCACGGCGAGATGGGTAATCTTCTTCCCATGCTTGCTCAGCTAAAAATTGCAAGAACGTATTTAAACCTTCGTCCATCCAAGTCCATTGACGCTCGTCTGAATTTACTATCATTGGAAAGTAGTTATGACCTACTTCGTGAATGATCACGCCAACTAAACCGTATTTAGTGCGGCGAGAATATGTTTTTTCGCCAGTCTTTTTATCAAGTGTTGGGCGTGGACCATTGAAAGTGATCATTGGGTATTCCATGCCACCAACAGGACCATTTACCGAAATTGAAACTGGATATGGGTAGTCGAAAGTGTATTTACTGTATTGTTCCATAGTATGGATAATAGCTTCGGTAGAGTACTTTTCCCATAATGGGTTACCTTCGTTAGGGTAAAACGACATCGCCATAGTATTGCTATCACCATGTTGATAGCCTTGTGCATCCCAAATGAATTTTCTACTGGAAGCAAAAGCAAAATCGCGAACATTTTTCGCTTTAAAATGCCACGTTTTTGTTTTTTCTGAGCGCGACTTTTCATTTTCGAGTGCTTCGTCAATAGTAACAATTAGCACCGGTTTTTTCGCTGTTTTTGCTTTTTCTAAACGTTTGCGCTGGGTTTTAGTTAGCACTTTTTTCGCATTTTGTAGTACACCTGTTGATGCAACAATGTGATCTGCTGGTACGGTAATTTTTACATCGTAATCGCCAAATTCTAATGTGAATTCACCGCGACCTAAAAATTGTTTGTTTTGCCAACCCATCACATCATAATAAGCAACAGCACGAGGAAACCAACTGGCTATTTCGTATAAATAATTATCATCTTCTTTAAAGTACTCGTAACCTGAGCGTCCACCTAATACTTTTTGTTCGTGTAATTGATAATTCCATTCAACCTTAAACGCTGTATCGTCACCTGATTTCAATGGTTTAGGTAAATCAATACGTAACATAGTACCGTTAATTACAAAGTGCAGTGGTTTATCATTACGGCCTGTTACTTTGGTAATGTTGTAACCACCATTAAACTTAGGTTTTTCAATCATACCTCGCACACTTTTAAAGGTTTCTTTTTTTAGAAGTGATGTTGATTGAGCTAATTTTGAATCAGAATTACGTGTAAGTTTATTTTGATCAAGCTGTAGCCAGATATAACGTAAAGTATCAGGCGAATTATTTTGATAACTTAATGTTTCAGAGCCTGTTAATTGCTGAGTTTTATCATCAAGTGTAATATTAATATCGTAATCAACTTGTTGTTGCCAGTATTTATGTCCTGGTGCACCTGATGCTGTGCGGTAAACGTTAGGCGTTGGTAAAACTTCTTCTAGTTGACGGAATTTGTCACTTGCAATAGTGCTTTTAGCTTGAGCGTTTGTTGTAATAGCAGTGCTAGTAAAAATAACAGACAAACAAATAATTGCCGACGATAATGAATATTTCATGGCTTTCCAAAGTAGGTGAGTTCTATATACGATTTTGTATTGTATATAACGTAGAATATTTCTTTATATCATATTTAGTTCGTTTTTGTGAACCTTGAAGGGAGTAGTTTGCGATTAACGGTTGGTAATTTGAGATTAAAGAATATAGCGCAATATATGCGATGTAAACTCACTGTGATGTTGTAGATTTTATTTTTGTATATTAGTATAGGTTAATGTAGTGTTTTCTACTATAGCGGTTTAAGTCAAAAATTAGCTATTTAAGTCAAAAACTATTTAGATCAAAAAGGATCTCAAATGAAATTTATTTTATCGTTACTATTATTTTTATCTTTCTCTTCGGTTACTTATGCCAACAATGTTGTAGGAAAGTATGCACCGAGTAAAGAGTGTCAAGCTTGTCATACTCAAATTTATGATGAATATTATGGCTCTATGCATGCAAACTCAACACCTCAAAAAGATCCTATTCATGCCTCAGTATGGAATAAACATCCTAAAAACTTAAAGTTTGAACAGTATTCGTGCGGTAAATGCCATACTCCTGCTGCTGATAATTTAGATAAAATGCTAACTAAGGGGCAGAAAGCAATACCTCAGGCTGATAATGCAACACATCAAGAAGGTATTAGTTGTGCTTATTGTCATCGGATAGAAAGTATTGAGTTAGCGAAAAAATCAAATATTAATATAATGAGTGAACTACCGAAAAAATATTTTGGCACATTAGAAAATAGTATAGATTCTCCTTATCACGCAACCATAAAAACAAAAAATGAACATATGCAAAATGGCAATGTTTGTGTTGGCTGCCATTCACATAAAATGAATAAGCATGGCTTAAATGTTTGCTCTACCAATATAGATAATGAAATGGATGGCGCCAATTGTGTTAGTTGCCATATGCCAAAAGTTAAGGGTAGTGTAACCGCACTTAAAGACACTAAAGAACACGCTTTTCATGGCTTTCCAGGATCGCATTTTAATTCTGAAATGTTAGCTCAATATGTAGGGATTTCGGTACTTAGAGAAATAAAAGCTTTCAAAGTGAATATTGACAACCAAACTTCTCACGCGATGTTACTTCATCCACTGCGCTTAGCCGTGCTTAAAGTGCAAGTTACAAGAGCAGGAAAAGTCACGCAATTTAAAGATGAATATTTTAAAAGAGTAATCGGAACGGATGGAAAACCTGCCATGCCATGGGCGGCAAAAACAGAGATAGCAAACACCATGATAAAAGCTAATGAAAAAAGAACGATTGAGTATGACTTTGCCATTCAAAAAGGCGATAAAGTTGATGTGGTATTAGGCTGGTTCTTGGTAAACCCTAAAGCCATCGTCAAGCTAAACTTAGCAGATGAGAAAGTTGCTACACAATTTAATGAGTTTAAAAAGCAACGCTTTAATTTTTAAATAGATTAGTTGGTAGTGTCTATTTACAGGCGCTACAGCTTCCATGCGCTTCAACTATTTGGTGACTAATAGTAAAGCCATTTGCATCAGCCATTGAGCGTAGCGCCAAGTCAAAATTGGTAGATTGAATTTCTTCAACATGACCACATTCATCACAAATAAGTAATTGCACAGGGTGATTACAATCGCCAAAGTGGTGACACATTACAAAAGCATTAATAGATTCAATTTTATGAACAAAGCCTTGCTTAGATAAAAAGTCTAAAGCACGATATATTGTTGCGGGTTTCGCGGCAGAATCTACCTTTTTTAATTCATCTAATAAATCATACGCGCCAACCGCACCTTTATGCTGGGCAAGTAGTAAAAATACTTGCTCGCGTGCTTTAGTTAAACGAGCGCCTTTCTTTTGGCAGACTTGTTGGGCTTGTAATAATAATTTTTCGACAGACATGGCAGTTAACGTAATGAATTTTTTTCAGTTTAACACAGTAGTCGAAGTCGTCTATAGATTAAAAGGTAACTCTGGGGTATCTTACTAAATAATTATTTGTGGCCATTTCCCCCTACAAAAAGTCTTTATTATTGTTTGGTAGTAAAATGCGTAGTAATTCTATTAGCTAAATGATAACGCTGTCATTTGGCGCGACATTCCACTTTTTGGATATTATAATGACCCGTTACCTTGCTCTTGATGCCTTTAGAGGTATCACTATTGCTTTGATGATTTTAGTTAATACACCTGGCACATGGGCACATGTTTATACGCCGTTATTACATGCTGACTGGCATGGTGCTACGCTTGCCGATTTAGTGTTTCCTTTTTTCTTATTTATCATTGGCTCTGCCATGTTCTTCTCTTTTAAAAAGAGCAGTTTTGTTGCTAGTTCTGAGCAATTTGCAAAAATTATAAAACGTGGTTTTATCATGTTTTTTATTGGTTTTATGCTCAATGTTATCCCATTTAATATGCCTGTTGAAGAGTGGCGTATTATGGGGGTATTACAACGTATTGGTATTGCTTACGCTGTTGCAGCTTGTTTGGTTCTATTGTTAAACCGGCGTGGGGTTTTCATTTTTTCTGCTATTGTTCTACTTGTTTATTGGGGACTGTTTCTTAGTGTTGGTGAAGGTGCTTTTACAGTAGAAGGCAATATTATTCGTCAAGTTGACTTAACTGTATTTGGGGCAAATCATATGTATACCATGCGTGGTATAAGTTTTGAACCTGAAGGCTTATTAAGCACCATACCTGCAGTGGTGAACATGTTACTAGGTTTTGAATTAACGCGTTATTTAACCGGTATTAAAGATAAAAAATCTAGTGTTATTAAACTTATTATAATTGGCGGATTAGCCATTGGCTTTGGTGCATTATGGAGCTTGATTTTACCTATTAATAAATATTTATGGACTAGCTCTTACGTAATATACACGACAGGTTTTGCTTGTCTTTTACTGGCTGCTTTTGTGTGGCTAATTGATATTAAAGGCCAAGAAAAATTAGTATCACCGTTACTGGTTTATGGCACAAATCCATTGTTTGTTTATGTACTTTCATTTGTGTTTGTAACGGTATATTTAAATATTCCCATTGGAAATAGCTCTTTATATCGCTGGCTCTATGAACAGTTTACGCTTATTGCTGATCCCACATTAGCATCGTTTTTGTTTGCTTTTAGTCATGTGCTTTTATTTTGGTTTGTTTCTCTTAAATTGTATAAGCGCAAAATATTTATCAAAATATAGTCTGATTAATCAGTAACTTTATTGCTATGCTTACATAAAGAAGAATAATTACTAGCATTATTTAAGGAGAGTTTCTCAGGTGTGAAAAAGATTAAATTATCTCAAGACGAAAATTTATCAATTAAAATAAGTAATCAATTATTGCCGCAATCAAAGCAGCGAATTGATCTTTACTTTTCTTTGCCTGTTGAAATGGGAATAAGCCCAAGTACCTTGAATGTAGAAGATTTTTTCTATAGTAATATAAAAAGTCATAGTGCTTATTATGCTGACCAATTACACCTGCCATTGGTGCGAAGTCGTTTTATTAGCCAACGTTTTGAAGGCGAAAGTAATGACGAACAAAGTGATTATCGTTTAAATTTAAACTTATATTCTTATCAGCTAAAAATTGCGCTTGATGCCGATATTAAGCAAACCCTAAAACTAAAAAGTGCTGAAGAATTTTATCCCGCAGCTATTGAACTAGCAGAGCAAATAGCTACTTTAACTAAAAAACTGCGTCGTTATACACCATCAGATAGCAAGTTAAGCTCTTTTTTTGATAATGCAGATAACTATTTAAGCTGGCATATTGAACAATCATTTTTAAAGTTATTGTCAAAAGGGCCGAAAAGTAGTGATTTCTCTACTGAAAGAGAGTTTTTATTTACTTTTTGTCGAGATGAAAGTGCTTATCGAATTGAGTGTAAATATAATTCCCAAGTGACATTAAGCGATCCTAATCGTATCACCAATAAAATGCGTTTATTACAACGTTTAATTGAATATGGTGTTGTTTTTCAAAAACAAACTCGGTATTTAGATGTGAATTTAAAACGCTTGGTAAGAGGCAGTGTTACTGCCGTGATCATGGCTTTTGTTATGGTATTAGTGCTTAATGCTCGTTCAAGTTTCACTGAAGTAACCGTTGCTTTAATTGCTTTTCTTGGCTTGATTTATGGTTTACGAGAAACTTTCAAAGAAGATCTTACTAGCCTTATTTGGCGTAAAATCCAAAAAGGCCGACCTAAATGGCAGAATTTATTTCGCCATAGTGTTAACAAAAAACGTATTCTTAGTCAGATCCTTTGGTTAGAGTATATAAGTTCTAAAGATTTACCTAAAGCCGTGAATGAGTTGCTACAACAACGCCGTCAGCAGAATAAGCAAGCAGCACGCTTGTTGCATTTTCGTTGTGATAACAAGGTGATCGCAAAAGAGTTTTTGCCTGGTTATGATGAAATTCAACAGCAAATATTCATCAATCTAACCCCTTTTGTTCGTTTTTTAAAAAAGGGTGCTGGTCGTTTATATAACTTAGATGGGCAAAAAATATCGAGCCAAGCCGTTGAGCGTCGTTATCAAATTAACCTTATTCTTCGTAGTGTCGATAAGCAGGGGGAGTATTTACAACGCTTTAAAATAACCCTGAACCGGAGTGAAATAGTAAATATTGAAGCAATGAGCTTAGAGTAAGCTATTATTTTTCTTAGAAAAAGTATATCAATAATGAAGTGATATTCATATTTGTTTGATTTCTTCTAAAGAATAAGAAACTGAAGAACTCAGTCACTTGGTAGCACGGTTGGTTTTGTTAGTAGTAAAACTAACAAAGAATATATTGGGTAGGTGATAAAATTAAATACTAAGCGCTCTGTTTTATTAGTGAGTAATGGTGCAGAAAGTGTAGAATGGCAAGTACCTTACCAATTACTCTTTCCTATTATTAATGCCGATCTTGATGACATTGATTCAAATAATAACACCTTGCTACCCGTACTCTGCCATGAGTAAGTACATTGTTGATGTTTCCTATCTCTTATGAATAAGGATTTTCTATCATCTTTAAAGTCAGCCCATGTCACTCGCGAATTTCACTGATCCGCATACAAGTAGCCACTGCAAAGTCTAGAACCGTTAGGTAAGAAATTTTTGCCGCATGGTGCTCTTGGCGTTTTAATAGTCCTACCCTTAATAGATAAAAGTCCTTTTTACTAATGGTTGTATCTCTCGCTCTTGTTTTAGTCATTAGTTCAACCTGTAGTACAATATTAAAATATAATTATTGTTAGTATAATAATAAAATGTCCCTAAATAAAAATCCCTTTAGGCATGTTTTTATCAAAAATATGCTGAAATATGCATAAATAGGAATGAATATGCGAGAATCGAAATTAACTGTACACTATGTATTTAGTGCATTAGGTTGTGAATATGCTTGACCATAAACTTTCCGTTGCACCGATGCTCGATTGGACGGATCGCCATTGTCGTTATTTCTACCGTGTTATGTCTGCTCACACTGTACTCTATACCGAAATGGTTACAACGGGAGCTATATTGCATGGCAAAGGTGATTACCTTTCTTATCATAATGCAGAGCACCCGTTAGTGCTTCAACTTGGTGGTAGCAATGTAAAAGACATGGCTGAATGCGCTAAAATTGCAGAACAATATGGTTATGACGAAATCAATATTAATGTTGGTTGCCCGTCTGATCGTGTTCAAAATGGCAAGTTTGGTGCGTGTTTAATGGCTGAACCGCAATTAGTGGCTGATTGTGTTAGTGAAATGCAAGCGGTAACCAAAGTGCCTGTAACGGTAAAATCACGTATTGGTATTGATGATTTAGACAGTTATGAGTTTTTGCATAATTTCATTGAACAAGTTGCCCAAGCGGGTTGTCAGCACTTTATTATTCATGCACGAAAAGCTTGGCTTAGTGGCTTAAGTCCTAAGCAAAACCGAGATATTCCACCTTTAGATTACGCTCGTGTTTATCAAATTAAACAAGACTTTCCCCAGTTAGATATTTCTATTAACGGTGGTATTAAAACGTTAGCAGAAACTAAAATACATTTGCAGCATATCGATGGTGTAATGATTGGTCGTGAAATATATAGTAGTCCTTATATACTTTCGACAGTTGATCAGCAAATCTATGGCGATGAAAAGGAGGTTATCTCGCGCGAACAAGTTATTAATTTAATGGCTGAATATGTGAATGCCTATGTTAGTACAACTCCTGAACATGGTAATAATAGAGCGTGGCATGTTTTACGGCATATGCTAGGGCTTTGTAATGGCTTAGCTGGAGCGCGTCAATACCGTCGTTATTTGAGTGAATGTGCAGGTAACTCTGATGCTAACGGAGACACTTTAAAACAAGCTTTCGCTAAGGTTGTTGCTCTTAATTAGATATATTAATACCGATTTAGGGAATAGGAATCCTTAAATCGGGAAGATTTTAATTTACTCATTTGAAAATGCATTTCAACATAGCTGTTTTTTTACAAAATTTACTAAAAAATAGTTATTTAAACCAAGTTGTTCATGTTTGTTCCTTATTATTATTTATCAAAATAGCTATCAATAAAAATAAATTCAATAATATCAGTTAGTTGTTTTTATTTTAAACAATGGCACAACCTTTGTAATAGTTATTGCTACTTATTACTAAAGCTTATGGTTTTAAGCTTTAGTTGAGCCGATTTAAATAGCTCAACATTTTGTAGTATAATTGAAAGGAAAAACCCATGTTAACTTCAGCTTCTTTGTTCGCTTTGATGATGGTGCCAGCTTTCTCGGTACTTATTTTATCTTTACTTGTTAGTTTT
>Ga0209826_1002084_pt1 | contig 13443 bp, 12 predicted proteins | sample GOMGulsemesocosm_5_FD_184637 | JGI IMG/M metagenome (GOLD analysis project Ga0209826, IMG submission 184637) | Methane-oxidizing microbial communities from mesocosms in the Gulf of Mexico - GOM15C Gulf of Mexico (SPAdes) (version 2) | ecosystem: Environmental > Aquatic > Marine > Cold seeps... | reverse complement strand
CCCCTTGGGGACGCCATTTTATTTACAGGATGTAAGGTATGTCACGGGTGCAGGATGCACGGGAGTGACGCTCAGTTTAGATTTTTTCTGATCTGTGTTTTGCGGAAATAGCTCAGTGGTAGAGCACAACCTTGCCAAGGTTGGGGTCGGGAGTTCGAGCCTCCTTTTCCGCTCCATATTTAAAGCAATTTGTATTTAATACGAGTTGTTGAGGCTGTCAGTCGAGGTTTGGCTGTCGGACAGTTTTTCTGTCCCCATCGTCTAGAGGCCTAGGACACCGCCCTTTCACGGCGGTAACAGGGGTTCGACTCCCCTTGGGGACGCCATTTTATTTACAGGATGTAAGGTATGTCACAGGTGCAGGATGCACGGGAGTGACGCTCAGTTTAGATTTTTCTGATCTGTGTTTTGCGGAAATAGCTCAGTGGTAGAGCACAACCTTGCCAAGGTTGGGGTCGGGAGTTCGAGCCTCCTTTTCCGCTCCATATTTAAAAAAGCAGCCCTTGGGCTGCTTTTTTTCGTTCTGGGGTATGCTTTTTAGGTTGCAGGAGTTGTTGCGTTACTTAGCCCGTGACACGGTCGCGGGCTGGGGGCGGCTAGTGTAGGCCAAATAATATGGCGCGCTCATCGGCAAAATTGAATGTTTTACCTTCGCTTTCGAGGCTGTGGCGGCGCTCATCAAGGCGTTGGTATATGGCAATCTCCTCGTCGGGCATAAAGTGCAGGCAGTCGCCGCCAAACAACCAGAATAAATCTCTGTGAGCGAGTGGCGTGAGTTCCGGATAGCGGGCCACTATACGACATAGGCTGGCCTGCCCCTTGCTGATGAATGCCTCATCTACCTGCTTGCTCTCGCCTAAGCGCTGTAAATCTTCTAGGAACTCATTGTCCACATCATCGCGGGGGGCGCTGTCGGCAAGGCGCGGCATCTGTTTGGCGGCTGTGATGAGTGCGAGTATCAGTTGCAGGTGGTGCTCGAAATTGTGGTTGTCTGTCATGATCAGTTGTTAGCCTTATGTGCACACTAATTTGATGGATGCTGCGAATGTGTGCTTTAAAAACGATATTTTAACCCAATTGATAAGGAAGTGGGCAGCTCCCAGTGAGGGTCGCTAGAAAACAACGCCCTTTTTTCTGATAAGGATGCACGACTATGACGTCGGCTTTAACGATAAGTGGCTTGGAAAAAGTGTACGAGAATGGCTTTGAGGCCTTAAAGGGTATCGACCTGGATGTACAGGCGGGTGATTTCTTTGCTTTGCTGGGCCCTAACGGTGCGGGGAAGTCCACCACGATTGGTGTGCTTTGTTCGCTGGTGAGGAAAACGTCGGGTCAGGTCAGTATCTTTGGTCACGATATTGATCAAGACTTTTCCGCTGCAAAAAAGCAAGTGGGGGTTGTGCCACAGGAGTTTAATTTCTCTCAGTTTGAAAGGGTGCAAGATATTGTCGTCAATCAGGCCGGTTACTATGGCTTGCCGAAGGCGCTGGCCACCGAGCGCAGTGAAAAGTATCTGCGGAAGTTAGGCTTGTGGGATAAGCGTGATACGCCAGCACGTATGCTGTCTGGTGGCATGAAGCGCAGGCTGATGATTGCCCGAGCTCTGGTGCACGAGCCTAAATTATTGATACTCGATGAACCAACGGCAGGGGTGGATATTGAGTTACGCCGGTCTATGTGGGAGTTTTTGCAGGAAATTAATGCGGCTGGTACAACTATCATCTTGACGACTCACTACCTAGAGGAGGCGGAGAGTCTGTGCCGCAATATCGCCATTATTGATTCCGGCCGCATTGTTGAAAATACCAGTGTGAAGGCGCTGCTAAAGCAGCTCAATCGAGAAACCTTTATTTTGGATGTGCGAGAAGCTCTGGAGTCTGTGCCCGACGTAAAAAGCTACTCCCTGCGCTTGGTAGAAGGTCATTGTCTTGAGGTGGATGTGGAAAAAGGCGCCTCGCTGAATGATTTGTTTGCGCAGTTATCAGAAGCGGGGGTGGACGTATTGAGTATGCGCAATAAATCGAATCGTTTAGAAGAGTTGTTTTTATCCCTGGTCAGCGGGGCTAAACCAGCAGCGGCTGGGGCTCAGCAGGAGAAACAAACATGACACTGAAAGAGCAGTGGATAGCCTTTAGTACGATTGTGCGCAAAGAGATCACGCGTTTTACGCGTATCTGGGTGCAGACCTTACTGCCGCCAGCCATCACCATGAGCCTGTATTTTGTGATCTTTGGCACGTTAATAGGTTCACGCATAGGTGAGATGGGGGGCTTTGATTATATGAGCTTTGTTGTGCCTGGATTGATTATGATGGCGGTTATAACAAACTCTTATTCTAATGTGGTGTCCTCCTTTTACAGCGCGAAGTTTCAGCACAGCATCGAGGAGCTGCTGGTATCGCCGACACCTAACTATGTGATTTTGTTAGGTTATACGCTGGGTGGTGTGGCTCGCGGCTTGATGGTTGGCTTCATTGTGACACTTATGTCGTTGTTCTTTACGGACTTACAAATCCACAGCTTGTGGGTGACTGTGTCGGTGGTGTTCATGACCAGCGTGCTTTTTTCTTTGATGGGCTTCGTCAACGCGGTCTACGCCAATTCGTTTGATCATATTTCGATTGTGCCGACCTTTGTCTTGACGCCTTTAACGTATTTGGGCGGCGTATTTTACTCAATTAGTCTGCTTCCAGAGTTTTGGCAGGGTGTCTCGCAATTGAACCCCGTTCTCTACATGGTGAATGCATTCCGCTTCGGTATCTTGGGAGTGAGTGATATCAGTGTGGTGTCAGCCTTTGTTGGTATCGCCGTGTTTATCGTTTTGCTTTACACCTACTCTTTGCACCTGTTGGTTCATGGGCGACGTCTTAGGGCTTAGTGAGTACTGGGTGGGCTCTGAGGGGCGTTGATACGCCCCTGAAGGCCACTGATCGTTTAGTATTGGCACTGTGCTGAGGCTTGCCCCATGCTGGTAGTAGGCACAGTTAATCTGTTGTTGGATTTGTTGGAAGCATTATGTCTACGAATGAGAGTTCTGAGCACGGTCACCTGTTGGGCCGCCAGACAGAGTATGTGTCGGTTTATACACCGTCACTGCTCTGTCCGTTAGCCAGGGAGCAGTCACGTCAAACCCTTGGCCTACGGGAAGGTGATTTACCTTTTCGAGGTGTGGATGTTTGGACGGGTTACGAGCTTTCTTGGTTGAACTCGAAGGGCAAGCCGCAGGTCGCGCTGGCTGAGTTTCAGGTGCCCGCTAATAGCCCGTATATAATCGAGTCAAAGTCCTTCAAGCTTTACTTGAACTCTTTTAATCAGACTCGGTTTGTGGGCTTAAATGACATTGCCCACACGCTTGAATCTGATTTGTCTACAGCAGCTGGGGCTCCGGTCATGGTGATGGTGCAGCCGCTGAAGAAGGCTGTGCAGCATGGAGTGGGCCATTTTGTTGGAGATTCAATCGATGAGTTAGACGTCGATATCGATTGCTACCGACCAGATGCCGATATTTTACAGCTGCAGAACCCGGAAGTGCTCGTGCATGAGAGCTTGTACAGCGACCTGTTAAAAAGCAATTGCCCGGTAACCGGTCAGCCTGATTGGGCGAGTGTTTGTGTGAGTTACCATGGCCCGAAAATCGACCGTGAAAGCTTGCTGAAATATATTGTGTCTTTTCGCGAGCACCAAGATTTTCACGAGCATTGTGTTGAGCGTATGTTTGTGGATATTAGCTCGCGCTGTCAGCCTCTCTCTCTCAGTGTTTATGCTCGCTACACGCGTCGTGGTGGGCTTGATATTAACCCCTTTCGCACCAATGCCGACGGTGACTTTCCGCTGGATGTGCGTCTGGTTCGGCAGTGATCGTGATGGCTGGGGCTGGGGGTAGTGGCAGGTTCGCAGGCTATCAGCAAACGCTGTCTTTTTCCTTGAGCGCATCAGCTGCATCCTGCAGCGATTTAATCACGCGCTCACGATCGTAGTTGCGAACGCTACTCAGGTCCATGTGCATGGAAAAACCATTGAGGTTCTGCTCGAAGTAGCTCTGCCCCTTACCAAGCTCGCGCCTCAGGTCGATCACCTGATAGACTTTCACTGGGTGGCTGAAACCCTTCACGCTTATCTCGCCTTTATCGCGACACATGACGGTGTCTTTGACCAGCGCGCAGGTCTCGTAGGAAATAAGGATTTCACCGGGGGAGGCAGCCGATTCGAGTCGGCTGGCTAGGTTTACGTGCGTGCCGAGCACGGTGTAATCCAAGTGGTGGTTGGTGCCAAAGGTGCCCACCGTGCAGTAGCCGGTATTAATGCCCATGCGAATTTGCAATGGCTTCTTAATGCCCTGATTAAACCACTGCTGTTGTAGCACTTTCATGCGCCGTCGCATGGCGATCGACATGGAAATACAGCGCAGGGCATCGCTCTTCAGACCTTTGCTGTCATGGTCACCAAAGATAACCATAATGCCGTCGCCCATGAACTTATCAATGGTACCGCCGTATTGGCTCACAATTTTCGACATTTCTGTGAGGTAGCTGTTCAGTAGCTCGGTTAAGGTTTCGGCTTCGAGCTCTTCCGATAATTGACTGAAGTCTTTGATATCAGAGAAAAAAATGCTGAGACGCTTACGCTCGGTTTGCAGGGCTTGCTCTTGGCCTCGATTGATCGCTGACCAGACAGGTGGTGACAGGTAGCGGGAGAGCTTGTAGGCACGTATCTTGTGCTGTTTCTCAGCGCTTTGGAGTTGAGTGTTTTGTTGGCGCAGTTCGCTCATTTGGTTATAGGTATAAACAGCCGAAGCGCAAAAGTAGGTGGTGATGCCAATTAGACTGGCCAAGCTGATTTCAAATTGCGCGGATAGCACCCAATTGGGTTGATGCACCACTATGCCGATGATGGCTCCGACAGCGAGGGCGGTATTGTCTCGAGCCCAGCGTTTGGCTCCGCCGTCGATCAGCGCATTAAATTGGATCATGGTCACAAAGAGGATGCTGGGGAGCAGGCTGAAATTGATCAGTGCGAGAACGCAGCCGGCGAGGCTTGCGTCACCATAGTGAAACCAGCGGGCGACTTTGGTCAGTTTGGGGGCTGGAATACGCTTAGAGACCCAGAAAACACCGTAGGCATAGGTAAACAGCAGGACCATCATGCCCGCGCGCAGTGGGCTGATATCGTTCCAGTTTATGTCGGATGCTAATGTCCCAGCGGCCGCGAAACAAAACAGTGCCCGAAAATAAAACTGAAAGTGTGTTTTTTGATCATTTGGTATGGTTGGGATTGTCATGGATAACCATCTTTGTCTGCCTGGTCAAATGAGTCCAAGGCTAGGGCCTGCACTGGGCGGGCTTTAGCTATTATTTATTCTAGGTTGGCACCCGTTATGAGGACGCTAAGCACCCCATAGTAAACAGTTAGGGGGCTCGGTGTCCAATTGCAGTCTCTGGGAGGGCTGGCGGGGAGGGGGGTTGTTGATTAACGCTGAGTGCGTAACTTTAAGTACTTTTCTTCTAACCCCAAATATTTCTGCTGAAGCTGCTGGAACTTGTTTTTTAGCGCTTGGCTGTCTGCTGGTGATGTTGCCGACATGGCTTGCTGTGCGAGTTGGTCATTTTCTTGTTGCAGCTTATCGATCATGCGTTTCATTTTTAAGCATTCCATTGCGCTCTTCTCAACGCTGGCCTCTAAGCTTTTAACACGGGAGGCGCCCGCTTCTGTTTTTCCTGCTTGCTGCTCAAGCTGCTGGATACGTTCATTGGCACTTTGCAGTTCGTTATCCATCAGTTCAATGCAGGTTTCCGACTCTTTTACATAGCGTTGTTGTAGCTCCAGCTGTTTCTGTAGATCGGAGATAAGCTCTATGCGTTCTTCGTTTGAGTTGGCGGAGTCTAGTCGGCGTTGCAGTTCATTGATCAGTTGGTGTTGATTGGCGGCGACGCTGCGCAGCTTGTCCAGTTCGGCGTTGCTCCTTGCTGGTGGTGGTTGTGTTGACTCAGAGGCTAACTCTACGGTTCCCTTCTTGCCTGATGCCTGCTGGAAGTGCTGGTCGATACCATCGTAAACCGCGCGGTAATTATTTAATAATGCATCAAATTGAGGTTTAGCGCTCTCATCTACGCTGAGCTGTTGCAGCTGTTGGAAGTAGTCGTCAGCTTGTTGCTTTGTCTCTTCCCACTTGTCTTCCATTTCGAAAAATAGCTGTTGAAATTTCTCTAGGTTTTCAATGCGTTGATAGCTGTCACTGAGGGCCTGTTGTAAGCCTTCCATTGCATCGCCGTCATCCTCGAGTGATTGGATGCCGGTAGATGCCGCGCCGCCTTGGTTAAAGAATTCGAGAAAACCACCAAACTTACTTTGAATGATATTCCAGTTTGGGCTGCTGTCTTCTCCTGCCAGTGAGGCCTCTTTTTCGGCAATGAGCACTGCGTGCCTCAGTGCCGTTATTTTTCGCTCCAGGGGGGTTGTGCTGTCTAAGTCCAGGGCGATATCTCTGTCGGCGGAAAGAGACAGGTGGTACTCGCGGGTTTTATCTATTTGTACTTCGAGTTGATCGCTGTATGAACCACCATTATTCCTAGCTTGCTGGGCTTCTTTGTACTGTTGTTTGGCGTTGGCGAGGTCGGATACTAGATCGGTTATTTTATTTTGCAGGCGACTAATTAAGCCCTTCAGTCCTCGCGCGTGGAAGAGCAAGAATATGCACACAATCACCAGTACCGCATAGGTTTCGATGGCGCCAATCAAGACCCAGTTGGATAGTTGCATGCCGGTAAGGCCTCGCCTGTTCAGTGTATTAAGTGTGATGGTTAGTTACTTTGTCGGCCAATATGCTCATTTCAGTAGCGTGGGCTTTCTTTTATAGCCAACGCCTAGAAATTATGGTTCAAGGATGTGCATTTTACTAGGGGCTGAGTATTGGCTGTATATGGCTTATAGCCCCTCGTTCTAGGTAGAATGTTAACTTCTGAATGAAGATGGACAGGTAACCTTATGGCTATGCTGGCAGTAGATGCCCTTTTGAACCGAGTTTCTTGTGGGAAGTTGCAGCAGCCCGCACCGTCAGGTGAGGTTTTGGCGACAATTCAGGCGGCGGCCTTGCGGGCGGCAGACCATGCTGGACTAACGCCTTGGCGTTTTCTTGTGGTGCAAGGTGAAGGTTTGAAGGCATTGGGTGAGTTGTATCTAGAGTCAGTCAGATCTGATAGTGCGCCATTGAGTGATGCTCAGTGTCAGCGTTACTTGGGTATGCCTCAGCGAGCACCGATGGTTGTTGTGGCAATAGCACAAGCGCAGGAGCATACGAAGGTTCCAGTAAGTGAGCAGCTATTGGCGACCGGAGCGGCCGTGCAGAATATGATTACCGCCGCTTTCGCACTGGGGGTTGGGGCCTATTGGCGTACGGGGCCTTTGGCCTATAGTCAGCCGGTTCGCACTGGGCTTGGCGTGCAGGAAGAGGAGTCCATTGTCGGTTTTGTCTATTTGGGCGCGCCGGTCGGCGAATTGAAAACTAAGCCAGCAAGGCAGGCTGCTGAGTTTTTTAAGGCTTGGCCAGCCAAATGACATTGCCTTTGTTTTTTCCATTGTGTAAAGTACGCCCCCTCGTTGGAGCAGACTGTGTGTTTGTTGTTGCGAATTGGAGAGGTGTCCGAGTGGTCGAAGGAGCACGCCTGGAAAGTGTGTAAGTCGCAAGGCTTCAAGGGTTCGAATCCCTTCCTCTCCGCCATTATTCTAAAGCCCAGCAATGCTGGGCTTTTTTGTGCCTATTATTTAGGCTCTGCAGCAATTAAGCGCTGGGGTAGGCGCTTAATGCATTAAAAAGGCGGCCAAGTGCTCACTAGGCCGCCTTCTCCCTTATGTAGTTGGCTTAAAATTGATGTACTACCTTCACCGTACCGTCTGCGTCGGCTGAGTCGATATAACCAATCAGTGCTGGGTTTTCAGCGATCAATTGGCGCACGTCTGCGCTAGCGCCTACCTCCTTGGGCGGTGTGCCTTTACCGGTAAACAGCAGCTGTGCCCAGTAGGCTTTGATTTGCTGATCGTTCTTTTTAAGCACGGTGCTGACAAAACTGGAACGCACCGCTGCGCCGTCTTTTTGATCCACTGGTATGGCTTCGCTGCCATCCGGGTAGGATTTTTTCTTACCCAAGAAAATACGTGAGATATCGGTCGCACTGAAGCTGTTGGTGTTACTGGGGTGCACGATAACGGCCACGCCGGACCATGCGGCAACCGAGCCCATTAATGTTGCGCTGGTCAGTGAGGCAGCCAGCAATGTCTTAAGTGTTTTATTTGTCATTCTGCTGACTCCTAGTTAAAAAATGATGTCGATACCGAGGGTGAAGATATCGACCTTGTGTTGGTCTCCATTGCCAACAGACGCAAAGCCAATATCGTTTTGAACTATGTCATCACTGTCGTCATCACGGCTTGAATATTCGGCTTTAAACGCGGCGCTGGGGTGGAAATCCCAGCGCACTCCAAGGGTTATTGTGGAGGCGGCGTTGGCTGCATCATTTGTTAGGCCCGGCATCTCCCTGGACAGGGTCTGCTCATTGTAGCCGTAGGTGATATGTGGGGTTAGATTCCCAATTCGTATGCCTGAGGATATGTACCAACCGATGGTGCCATCGGTTCCTACTGCGTCGAAGTCTGGCGCGAATGGGTTTTCTATGGCTGATAAAGCGTACTCTGAGACGACAAAAACGTCGTCGAATGTCATGTGGACGCCGACCCCTGCAAATTGAAAGCCCAGTGGATTCTCAGAAGTTGCCTGCGGGACACCATTTCGTCTAAACGAAGCCGTGATCTCTGGTGAGCCACTGATAACAAGTTCATTTTGTGAGTAGGAGGCGCGCAGTTGTAGCCAGTCATTACTGACCTTAATGACGCCACCGAGTACATTATTGGTTTTTATGCCTACAACACCTGACTCTGCGCTGCCAGAGCCGCCATAGATTGAGGCTCGCCAATCCCAGTTGTCGGTTGAGTCGCTCCAGGCAAACTTGATGCCCTCAAAGGTGTCGGAGAATGCCGCGGGCAATACCTGTGGTGTTCGAGCCCAGTGATAAGCGTAAGCGACGTCTAGAAAATCGGAATAGAAAAATAGCGGTAAGCGTTGACGACCGGCTTGTACGGTCCATGTGTCATTTAGGTCATAATTGACGTAAGCCCAAGAGACATTGGCGTCAAAATCTTCACCGCCAGCGCCCGTGATTTGTCCCGTTACACTGAGGCCATCTCCTAAGTTCGATGAAATCTGTACCCCGTAGTTGGTGTCGGGTTTAAAGCTTATGTCGTCATCGTATACTCCACCGGTGGGGGCGTCGGCCTCAAAGGTGGCTGGGGTTTCTGCGCCTGTGGCTCTGTTTCTTGCGGTGCCTTCACTGAGGGTGGCGCCGCCAACAACGGACATGAAACCGTTAATTCTTACGTCAGCTGCTTGGCTGCTCGCACTAAGGACGAGCCCCGCGACAAGTATGCCGGCCGTTAATGGGTTGCGTTGCATAGTGACTCCTCTTCGGGTTTGTTTGGTAGGTGTACTGGGGCTCACGCCTGTATCTACCCGTTTCTAAAAGCGTTCTTAGATTAAATGGCTACCTAGATAAATAGCTCAGATCGATGGAAATACAAGATTTAACGGGCGCTTTTCTTAGGTGGGGGGAGATGAGTGAGCTGTTGTCTACGTGCTGTATTTGACAAGCGATAAATGAAATAACCCTAGGGTGCTGGTTGTGCACTCTAGGGTTTTAAGGTGCTCTAAATTCGAACCTAGAACTGATGCACGACCTTGACAGAGCCGTCGGCGTCGGCCGAATCGATGTAACCAATCAGTGCAGGATTTGCAGCGATCAAAGCGCGGACATCGGCGCTGGCTCCCACTTCCTTGGGTGGTGTGCCTTTGCCGGTAAACAGCAGCTGTGCCCAGTAGGCTTTGATTTGCTGATCGTTCTTTTTAAGCACGGTGCTGACAAAACTGGAACGCACCGCTGCGCCGTCTTTTTGATCCACTGGTATGGCTTCGCTGCCATCCGGGTAGGATTTTTTCTTACCTAAGAAAATGCGCGAAATATCCGTTGCGCTGAGGTCGTTGGCGTTGCTGGGGTGAACGATAACCGCGACGCCCGACCATGCGGCGACGGAGCTAAGCAGTGTGGCGCTGACCAATGAGGCAGCCAGTAATGTCTTGATGGTTTTACGTTTCATTATGCTGACTCCTGATTAAAAGATGACGTCTATGCCGACGCTAAATAGGTCGGTTTCGCGTAGATTGCCCTTGGCGGCGATGATGTTGGCGGTGGAGTCGTCGGATCGGGTTTGGTATTCAGCTTTGAATGCGGCCTTGGGGTGGAAGTCCCAGCGCACACCAGCGGTGATGGAGCTGCTTTCCTCCGAGCCATCGAGCCCGCCGTTGGGACTGCCGTTGGTGGTGGATGCTGTTGTCAGCTCAGAAAAGCTGTAGGTGATGTGCGGGGTGATTGAGTTAACTTGATGGCCAAAGGAAACATAACCCCCGGTGTATTCATCCCAACCAGCACTAAATATGACGTCATCAAAGCCATAGCCGACGTACTCCGCCATGAGGAAACTGTTGCCGAAGTTCCATTTTCCCGCGAGGCCAAAGAAGTAAGCACCTACTGGCGTTTCGGAGCCCTGGCCGAAGGGCGCAAGGGCGTCGACGTAGAAGTCGGTCGCCACGTAGGTGGCGCGCAGCTGCAGGTTGTCCTTGCCGAGATTGTAAACCACGCCAATCATGTCTTTTAAACCTAGAGGTCCCAAAGTGGCTGAGTCGGCGGTATTTTCACCGGCGTAGATTTTCAGGCGGCTATCCCAATCGCCGATATAACCCGTGTGAATAAAACTCAGCCCCTCAAAGTCATCGGCAGCTACATCCGTTTCTACCGGCGGGCGCATCCAGTGGTAGGCGTAACCAACATCAAGGTAGTCGGAATTCATAAAGAAGGGGATGCGTTGGCGTCCAGCCATCATTGACCAGGCATCATTAAACTCGTAGGTGAGGTAAGCCCAGGCGACGTTGGCGTCGAAATCTTCACCGCCGGCGCCGGTGATCTGACCGGTTACACTGAGGCCCTCTCCAAGGTTACTGCTGACCTGTAGGCCAAAGATCGTATCTGGTTTGAAGGAAATATCATCATCGTAGCGACCGTTGGTGGGAGCGTTGGACTGGAAGGTCGATTTATTTCCGGTTGTCAGGTTGTTGCCTTCGCTGAGGGTGGTGCCGCCGACCACGGATATAAAACCGTTGATGCGTACATCAGCGGCCTGCGCGGTGGCGCCCAGGCTGAGGCTGGCAGCCAGAATACTGGTCGTTAATAGTTTTGCTTGCATGGTGTTCCTCTCTTGTCGGTTTTGTCTGCCTTCGCCAGGGTGTCAGTGTGTCATCACCAAGGTGATAGTGGCGTTGAATCTACTCGGGCAACGTTTATTACTTAACCTAGTTAAATAGTTGAAAAATATAAGAAAGCAAGGTTTTGGGGAGGGGGCACTGTGTGCTGGTTGTTCAATTTGAGCGTTTGGTGAGTCTTAATCGAAAAAATCCTAAGGCGTATATTGAGCCTTAGGATTTTTAGAACTTAGAACTTAGAACTTAGAACTTAGAACTTAGAACTTAGAACTTAGAACTTAGAACTTAGAACTTAGAACTTAGAACTTAGAACTTAGAACTGATGAACCACTTTCACAGAGCCGTCCGCGTCGGCTGAATCAATATAGCCGATCAGGGCTGGGTTGGCTGCGATCAAAGCTCTAACGTCAGCACTGGCGCCGACTTCTTTGGGTGGTGTGCCTTTGCCGGTGAACAACAGCTGTGCCCAGTAGGCTTTGATTTGTTGGTCGTTCTTTTTAAGCACGGTGCTGACAAAACTCGAGCGCACCGCTGCACCGTCTTTTTGATCCACTGGTATGGCTTCGCTGCCATCCGGGTAGGATTTTTTCTTACCCAAAAAAATGCGCGAGATATCCGTTGCGCTGAGGTCGTTGGCGTTACTGGGGTGCACGATAACCGCGACGCCAGACCAGGCCGCTACGGAGCCCAGTAGTGTTGCGCTGGCTAAAGAGGCAGCCAGCAGTGTCTTAAGTGTTTTGCGTTTCATTATGCTGACTCCTAATTAAAAGATGACGTCGATGCCGGCGCTGAACAGGTCTACTTCGGAAGCGTTCCCCTTAGCGGCGATTCTATCCGCTGAGCTGTCATCGGAGCGGGTGAGGTATTCAACTTTGAAGGCAGCGCTCGGATGGAAGTCCCAGCGCAGTCCTACTGTGATACTGGAGTTTTCAACTGGGCTAGCCACAAAATTGCCGTTGGGGAGACCGCCTATTGTGGTTTCTCCGCTGGTTTCGCGAGCGCTGTAGGTAATGTGGGGCGTAAACTCACCCATCTGATGTCCGAGGCTTACGTAGTAGCCGGTGGTTCCGGTAAAACCAGAGCCAATGATGCCGTCATCAAGTTCAGACTTTACGTACTCGGCCATTACGAAGCTGCTGCCAAAGTTCCATCGTGCCGCGAGGCCGCCGAAGGATATTCCTATGGGGTTGTCGTCGCCTTGAGAGATTCCCGCTGCTGCCCAGATAGGGCCGAGAACTGGGAGGTTGGGTATGTTTTCGCTGCTTAAATTGTCGAGGTAAAGGTCGGCTATTAGATAGGTTGCGCGCAGCTGTAACTGATCGGTGCTCATGAAGTACGCTGCACCCAGTATGCTCTCAAGGCCTAGGTCGCCGACATTGGGGCTGGTGGAAGAATTCTCGCCGGCAAATAGTTGCAGGCGGGTATCCCAATCGCCCATGTAGCCGGTACGGCGGAATTGAAGGCCCTCGAAGTCATCGACGACCGAGTCGGTCACTGTTGGTGGGCGAACCCAGTGGTAGGCGTAACCGACGTCCAGGTAGTCGGAGTTAAGATAGAAAGGGATGCGTTGGCGGCCGGCCATCAATGCCCAGGTGTCATTAAACTCATAGGTGAGGTAGGCCCAGGCGACATTGGCGTCGAAGTCTTCACCGCCGGCGCCAGTGATCTGACCTGTGACACTGAGGCCCTTACCCAGATTGCTGGCAACCTGCAGGCCAAACATGGTGTCTGGCTTGAAGGAGATGTCGTCATCATAGACGCCGTTGGTAGGGCCGTTGGCGGTAAAGACGGATTTGGATTCGACGCCCTTGTTGATGGTTGTACCCTCGCTGAGGGTGGTGCCGCCAACCACTGAAATAAATCCATTGATGCGCACGTCAGCGGCCTGTGCGGTGGCGCCCAGAGTGAGACCGGCAGCCATAATACTGGCCGTTAATAACTTGGGTTGCATGGTGTTCCTCTCTTTTTGGTTTTGTCTGTTTTCGGCAAGACGATAGGAAAGTTGAATCACTCGGTTGTATTTAATTGTTAACATAGAGAAATAGCTGAAAAATATTAGAAAGCAAGGTTTTGGGGGGGGGGCTTAGC
>Ga0209826_1002083_pt1 | contig 13449 bp, 13 predicted proteins | sample GOMGulsemesocosm_5_FD_184637 | JGI IMG/M metagenome (GOLD analysis project Ga0209826, IMG submission 184637) | Methane-oxidizing microbial communities from mesocosms in the Gulf of Mexico - GOM15C Gulf of Mexico (SPAdes) (version 2) | ecosystem: Environmental > Aquatic > Marine > Cold seeps... | reverse complement strand
GACAAAATAAGCACCTATATCAGCACTCCATACCATCAAGAATAGAAACATTAATAATTGAGCGCCATGATAAGAGTCGGTTTGATAATCATTGGAACGGATAACCATAAAAGCTAGCCAAGTAGGAATAAGTGTTAACCAGCCAAATATACCACGAACAGCGCTATGTTTAGACCAAAACCCACTTAAAGTAGGATATGAAAGCATTAAAAAAGCAGACAAGAACCACCAAGCAACCGCTATCCATAATAAACTCATAGCATAAACATGTAACTCTTTACTATTAAGCCATAAATCACTAGGGGATAATAAAGCCCATATACCCGCAATCAAAATAAGGGTAGCAAAAACAAAACCTGCACGCTTATTTTTACCTTTAAAGCCCATTAACGGACCCCACTCCCATGCACCAATGCCGATAATGGCCATTAGTAAGGCCGCGAAATACGCTAATGGCAAATAAAATATAGCTAAGATTGCCGCAGGTGCTAAAATTAATGCGGTAATAATTCGTTGTTTAAGCAAGTTGTATCCTTCTTATTTTAATTATAATTTCGAGTACCGAGCTGAGAAGTTTCTATACATGAGTAGTATGGTAGTTTCGTCACTCGCGACTTTCCTAACTCGCTACTATTTTTTTATTTGTTCACCTGTTTTACCAAAACGTCGTTCCCGTTGATCAAAAACATCAAGAGCTTGTGCAAACTCATTTTCATTAAAGTCAGGCCATAATATCTCGGTAAAATAAAACTCTGCATAGGCTGCTTGCCACAATAAGAAGTTACTAATACGGTAATCCCCCCCCGTACGAATCAATAAATCCAGTGGTGGCAATTGCGCTAAACAGGTATACTGATGTAATGAATTTTCATCTATATCATCAAGTGTTATTTCATTGTTTTTCACTTGGCTAGCAAGCTGTTTTGCCGCATTAGCAATATCCCAACGTCCGCCATAATTTGCTGCAATAGATAGAACTAAGCCAGTATTATTTGCTGTTAATTGCTCAGATTTAGTAATGATTTTTTGTAATTTATCAGAAAAACGACTTAAATCACCAATCACTTGAAAGCGAATGTTGTTTTTATGTAAACGCTTAACCTCTTTAGTTAACACAAACATAAATAAATCCATCAACATAGTGACTTCTTTTTCTGGTCGTTGCCAATTTTCACTACTAAAAGCAAACAGTGTTAACGCTTTTACTTCTGCTTTACGCGCACAGCTAACAGCAGCACGAACCGAGTCCACACCCGCTTTATGCCCTGCAATACGCCCTTTACCTTGAGCTTGCGCCCAACGACCATTACCATCCATAATAATAGCAATATGTTGCGGTGTTTTTTTTACGTCCTTTTTGAAGACAAAATCAGTTGCCACTAATAATCCTTTGACTTACGAATACTTGTATATAAAAAACGCCGATCAGTTTTATCAACTATCTGGCGTCATTTTAGCAGGCACTTTTAGATTTCCATTAACTCGGCTTCTTTTTTTGCTAATACTTCATCAATTTGTTTTATATAAGTATCCGTGATTTTTTGAATGCCATCTTCTGCTTGATGATGCTCATCTTCACTGATATCTTTTTCTTTAAGTAAGCTCTTAAAGTCAGAGTTTGCATCACGGCGAATATTACGAATAGCCACTTTACCACCTTCAGCCTCACCACGAACTACTTTCACTAAGTCTTTACGACGTTCTTCCGTTAGTGGTGGCAATGGAATACGAATTAACGTGCCATTAGATTGTGGGTTTAAACCCAAATCAGATTTCATAATCGCTTTTTCAACAGCACTAATCATACCTTTATCAAAAACAGTAATGGATAAATTACGTGCATCAGGTACTGAAATATTACCCACTTGATTTAGTGGTGTTGCCATACCGTAGTAATCAACACTGATATTATCAAGTAATGATGCGTGCGCACGACCTGTTCTAATTTTATTAAGGCTAGTTTTTAATGATTCTATACTTTTTGCCATACGCTCTTGCGCGTCTTGCTTGATTTCATCTATCACGTTGTTTCTTCCTAAATAATTTAAATGATTTTTTAATCGTGCTGAGTTTTCAGTTATGAATTAGTAATCACAGTACCTTCATCACTTCCCATAATCACGGCCATCAATGCACCTGGCTTATTCATGTTAAAAACACGAATTGGCATATTATGATCACGCGCTAAGGTAAACGCGGCTAAATCCATCACCTTTAATTCTTTTTCTAACACTTGATCAAAGGTTAGCGTGCTATATAATTCAGCTTGTGGATTTTTCACTGGATCTTCAGAATAAATACCATCAACTTTTGTTGCCTTCAATACTACATCGGCTTCAATTTCAATACCACGCAAACACGCAGCAGAATCTGTGGTAAAAAAAGGATTGCCTGTGCCGGCAGAGAAAATAACCACACGGCCAGATTTTAGTAAACTAATCGCATTTGCCCAGTTGTAACGTTCACACACACCCGCTAAATCAATAGCAGACATCAAGCGGGTATTAACAAAAGCACGATGTAAAGCATCACGCATTGCTAAACCGTTCATCACCGTGGCTAACATACCCATTTGGTCGCCAACTACACGGTTCATGCCTGCTTCAGCAAGACCAGCACCGCGAAATAGATTTCCACCACCAATAACAAGACCAACTTGAATATCCATCTCAACTAATTCTTTAATTTCTTGAGCCATACGATCAAGTACTTTAGGATCTATTCCAAAGCCCTCATCCCCCATGAGTGCTTCACCGCTAAGCTTGAGAAGAATACGACGATAAGTTGGTTTTGGATTAACGCTCATAAGAGATAAGTTCCTAATAGATGATAAAGTACTTTGGCTAAAATTAACCGCCGTTATTTTAATACGTTTCACGCAGCCACGAAAGGATTAACTGAAAAAACTCTACCTCACCGCAACTCTGCTCAAAATGCAGTCAACAAAAAACGCCTAACTTGCAAAGCAAGCTAGACGTTTTAGACTAATTCTACTAGTTGATCGAATAGGACGAATTAAGCTTTAGCAGCAGCAAGTTGTGCTTCTACTTCAGCAGCAAAGTCTTCTTCTTTTTTAGCAATACCTTCACCCACTTCTAAACGAACAAAGTTAGTAACAGTAAGGCCTTTCTCTTTCAACATAACACCGACAGTTTTCTTAGGTTCCATAATGAAAGCTTGACCTGTTAAAGAAATCTCACCAGTAAATTTCTTCATACGACCAATGATAATTTTCTCAAGCAACTCAACTGGCTTTTTCTTTTTCTCATCAAGCGCATCGTTTTCAGCTTTTAATATATCGAGTTGAATACGTTTTTCATTATCTACAACATCGCTTGGTACATCTTCAGGGTTAATAAATTCTGGCTTGCTTGCTGCTACGTGCATAGCAATATGCTTTAATGATTCAGCATCACCTTCACCCGAAACAACCACACCAATTTTAGCACCATGAGAATAAGAAGCTAAGTTAGCACCTTCAACATATTCAACACGACGTATATTGATGTTCTCACCAATTTTAGTCACTAATGAAATACGTTTTTCTTCAAATTGCGCTTGTAAATCAGTAATGGATACTTTTGACTCAAGTGCAACATCAGCAACAGCGTTTGCAAAGCCTAAAAAGTTTTCATCCATCGCGACGAAATCAGTTTGACAGTTAACTTCAACAAGTGCCGCAACACCGTTAGCTGTTTTAATTAAAATAGCACCTTCAGCAGCGATATTACCTGCTTTTTTAGCCGCTTTTGCTTGACCGTTCTTACGCATATTTTCAATCGCAAGTTCCATGTCTCCATCAGCTTCTTGTAACGCTTTTTTACAATCCATCATGCCCGCAGCTGTGCGTGCACGAAGTTCTTTAACCATTGCAGCTGTAACTGTCATAGGTAATTCCTCTGTTTTCAGTTATTCCCGTATACGATTAATTTACTGTGACAAACAATAAAGCGACGGGAATAAAGTGTGAATTAGGGTGTCATAAAAACATTGCTCGAACTATAGTTGTTCGAATAATAGTTACTCTAATCATAGAGCGTGCTAACAATGCTTTTATGAGTAAACGAAGTGTTTAACTTAATTACATTACTTTATTTAGTAAGGTAATTATTCAGTTTCAACAAAACCGTCTTTTTCAGCTTGTACTACGATGTTTTTCTCACGACCAGAAATCACGGCGTTAGCAATAGCGTCACAATATAAAGTTACTGCACGGATTGCATCATCGTTACCTGGAACAATGTAATCAATGTTATCAGGGTTTGAGTTGGTATCAACAACAGAAATTACTGGGATACCTAGGTTGTTTGCTTCTTTAATCGCAATATGTTCGTGATCGGCATCGATGATAAAGATAGCATCAGGTAAACCACCCATGTTCTTAATACCACCTAAGCTTTTATCAAGTTTTTCCATTTCACGAGTACGCATTAACGCTTCTTTTTTAGTTAACGCTTCAAAAGTACCGTCAGTGCTTTGAGATTCAAGATCTTTTAAACGTTTGATTGATTGACGAACTGTTTTCCAGTTAGTCAACATGCCACCTAACCAACGGTGATTAACGAAAAATTGATCAGATTTGATCGCAGCGTCTTTAATTGCGTCACTTGCAGCACGTTTAGTACCAACAAATAAAACTTTACCTTTTTTAGAAGAAACATTGTTAATGAAAGCAAGCGCTTCATTAAACATTGGAAGTGTTTGTTCAAGGTTGATGATATGAACTTTATCGCGTGAACCGAAAATGAATGGCTTCATTTTTGGATTCCAGTAACGAGTTTTGTGACCGAAATGAACACCAGCTTTAAGCATATCGCGCATTGAAACGTTTGACATTTAAATTTCCTTTATGGGGGTTAAGCGTTCATACACCCAATATACACGACTCTTTTTGCTGCTATCTTACGTTAATTAATAAAATAATTAACGAGACATTAATCAGCAGAGCACCCCGGTATACCTTTAATAGATGTATGTGAGTTTATAATAAAATCAACCTACCTTTATAGTTTGTATTAAAGAGGTAAATTGACCGATTTAATTGGCGTTTAAAGTAGAGTTTTTGTTTTTAATCTCTAAGCTTAGAGAAGTCTAGAAAGTAATTACAAATAACTAAAATTTTAGCGCCGCACTTTATACCATAAAACAGATAATTTAACCAGAAAAATAATTGTCTGGGCTATTGAACAATATCACGGTAAAATCTCGAAAGATCAACAGATCCTAAACCAACCTCAACTATTTTAGGTAAACAATGACAACACCCAGATTTTCCGCTCAGTTATTTTTTATTTATGACTCTCACTGCCCTTGGAGTTATGTTGTAACGCCACTTATCAATGAAATCACCAAAGCTTTTCCTGATATTGAATTACATTTATGGCATGCGGCTTTCTTTGATGGCAAAAATGATAGCAATACCAACAGTAAAAAGGCCGAACTCGACCAAGTAGAAAAACTTACCAACATTAGTTTCCCAAGTAACTACAAAGATATACTTAATCAAAGTACCAGCTCAATATTGTCAGCTAACTTAATGACTTGGGCACAAAACAAAACGCCTAGCTTAGCGCTAACGTTACTCAATGCTTTACAACAGGCGCACTTTGAACAAGGTAATAAATTAGCTAAACAGTCTGACTTTGATGACATAATCTCCACATTAAAAATATCACCTCCAGCAAAAGTTTTTAAAGATAAACTTAACAAAGATGTTTTAGTGCAATTAGAGGACGTTTTTGCGCTTCAAGAAATAATGAATACTGAGGCTATCCCTGCATTATTATTAGCAATTGATGATGAATTAATTTTACTCAATCACAATTTCTATTTAATAGAGCCAAAAGCAATTATTGATGCTGTTGAATTAGAATTCAACAAACACCGCCTAAACTCCCAAAAAACATAAAGAGAACACCATGGCCATACAAATAAAAAGCCAAGAAGAAATTGCCAAAATGCGAATTGCGGGCCAGTTAGCCTGCGATGTATTAGAGATGATTACCCCCCATGTTAAAGCGGGCATCACCACAGATGAATTAAACACCTTATGCGCTGATTATACCGAAAAAGTGCAACAGGCTATTTCAGCTCCCCTGAATTATCATGGTTTTCCAAAATCTATTTGCACCTCTGTTAACTATGTTGTCTGTCACGGTATACCAGACAATACCAAACTGATAAACGGAGATATTATTAACATTGATATTACGGTTATTAAAAATGGTTACCACGGCGACACCAGTAAAATGTTTTTAATTGGTGACGTTTCTCCAGAAAACAGCCGCTTGTGCCGGTTAGCTCAAGAATCGTTATATATTGGCTTGAAAAAAGTAAAGCCTGGTGCAACTTTTGGCGAGATTGGTGCTGCAATTCAAAAATTTATCAAAAGTAAAGGGCGTTACAGCATAGTGAAAGATTATTGTGGTCATGGTATTGGTAAGGTGTTTCACGAAGAACCTCAAATTGTTCATTATAAGAATAATGATAAAACCAAAATACTTGAAAATATGTGTTTTACCATAGAGCCGATGATTAATTTAGGCAAGGCCGGTACTATTTTAGATAAAGAAGACAATTGGACCGTTTATACCAGTGATAATAAAAACTCAGCTCAATGGGAACACACCGTTGTAGTCACTAAAACAGGTTGTGAAATATTAACTCTTCGAAAAGAAGAAACTATTAGTCGACTGCTTCATAATTGACAAGTCAAAACATAAAGTAACATATGCGGGTATAAATTATAAACTCACACAGTGCTGACCATCACTAAAGTATAAAGGTATACACTTGAATAATCATCCATTGAACAATCATATAGTTCCCACGCATTTTTTTGAAAGCTTATCCATAAAAAAAGAGCCTTTATCAAGTAAAGAAATTTGCCAATTAACGACAAATTTCAATAGTTGGATAAAAGAGGCTTTTGTTCATAATGATATGAATGATCTATTAGTTGCCAGGGCTGCTTTTGTTGATGCAACGCTAAGTAAATTATGGTCTCAGCATCATTTAAATGAGTTTCAAATTAGCTTGATTGCTGTTGGTGGTTATGGCCGCGGTGAGCTTCATCCCTATTCAGACGTTGATCTTTTACTTCTAACGCAAAACAACATAGACACTGAACTTGAAGAAAGGATATCAGGTTTTATTACTCAACTTTGGGATATAAAACTTGATATTGGCCATAGTGTCCGCTCAATTGAAGAGTGTTTAAAACAAGCCGTTAATGATGTTACTGTTGCTACTAACTTAATGGAAATACGACAAGTTGCTGGCGATAAAATACTAATTGAACAACTACTTCCATTACTCAATAAAGATGATGTTTGGAGCACTGAAGATTTCTTTATTGCTAAACGCAAAGAACAGGAAAAACGCCACCTACAATACCATGGTGCAGCATATACTCTTGAACCAAATATAAAAGCTAGCCCCGGTGGTTTACGCGATGTTCAAACTATTGCTTGGGTAGCAAAACGTCATTTTTTAGCTGATTCTTTTGCAGAATTAGTAGAACATCATTATTTATTTCCAAATGAGTTAGCTGAGCTAATTGAAGCACAGGACTACTTATGGCGTATGCGGTTTGCGCTTCATTTTGTTGCTAAACGCAATGAAAATCGTTTGTTGTTTGATTATCAAACTGATGTTGCCAAGATGATGGGGTTTGGTGACGAAGGTAAAGCGCCCGTTGAACGTATGATGAAACGTTATTTTATAATAATAGCTCGTATTAGCGAACTAAATACCATTTTATTGCAACGTTTCAAACAAGAGATAATACAAGACTCTGAACAAAGTAAGAGTATAACCATTAATAAAGACTTTGAATTAACAGACAAACTGATAAACACCACCAACGATAGGATTTTTATGCGCTCCGTAAAAATCCTCGAAATGTTTTTAATTATAGCACAAGAGCCAAACATAAAAGGTATTCACTCTCATACGTTACGATTGATGCGTAATGCACGCAGTCGCTTAGTTTCAGGCTTACTAGATTACGCCCAATGTCGACAAATATTTATGGCGATTATTAAACATCCCCGTGGTTTAGGTTTAGCATTCAACTTAATGCATAAACACGGTATTATTGGCTCATATTTACCTTCATGGCGCAATATTGCTGGGCAAATGCAATTTGACTTATTTCATGCTTATTCAGTAGACGAGCATAGCTATAGAGTAGTAAAAAACCTATATCAGTTTACTCAAAAAGAACATAATCATAAATTTCCGCTCTGCAGTAAAATAATGCAGAGAGTTCGTAAACCTGAAGTATTATATTTAGCGGGCATTTTTCATGATATTGCCAAAGGCCGCGGTGGCGATCATGCTAAACTTGGTGCTGTAGATGCCTTAATGTTTTGTCAATCACATCAAATGAGTAAACACGATAGTAAAATAGTTGCATGGCTTGTTGAAACCCATCTATTGATGTCTGTTACTGCTCAACGTCGTGATATCAGTGATGAAAATGTTATCCGTACTTTTGGTGAAGTAGTACGCGATGAAGCTCACCTTGATTACCTTTATTGTCTGACTGTTGCTGATATGCGTGCCACCAACGAGAGCTTATGGAATAGTTGGAAAGCAAACTTACTGCAAGATTTATATTTCAATACGCTTAGAGCATTGCGCCGGGGCTTATCAAAACCGGTAGAAATACGTTCAAAAATTCGTGAAAACCAACAACAAGCACTCAATATTTTAACGGATACCGATGTTTGCGAAAGCGATTTAAAAGCATTGTGGCGTGAATTTAGAGTTGACTATTTTTTACGATATACGCCAGAAAAAATTGCCAGACATTGCCAACGTATTATCGGGCATGACAGAAGTGAGCCTTTAGTCATCATTAGTGCTACATCTTATCTTGGCGGTACAGAGGTTTTTGTTTTTGCTAAAGAAAAACTAAACACGTTCTCCAGTACTGTTGATCTATTAGGTTCGAAGAAACTATCCATACACGATGCAAAAATCACCTCTACTAAAACAGGCTATACCGTAAATACCTTTATAATTTTGGATGCCCATGGTAAAGAACTCAAAGAAAATTATCAAACTCAAGCGATAGCGGATGCATTAAGGGTTAAGTTAAAGCAAGATGATTTTTGTGATATTAAGCTCCAGCCTATGCGTAGAGAGGTGAAGCAATTTCAATTTCCACTGAGAGTCAGTTTTATTAATATAAAAGCAAAAAGTAAAACGATGATAGAAATAATTACGTTAGACCGGCCAAGAATACTTGCTAATATAGCGCAAGTGTTTCAGCAACTTAAAATCAATATTCACTCTGCCAAAATCACCACCTTTGGTGAAAAAGTTGATGATGTATTTACCATTTCAACCTGCGAAAATAATGCATTAACTGATGAAGAGAAGCAAATATTATCCGACAAATTAACCCAAGAAATAGATTAACAATAACACTTAATAGGAATTTTTAAATGACTGACTTAACAGTATTAGCAAGTACTATAGAACAAGCTTTTGACAATAGAGCTGGTATTACTCCATCCACCGTTTCTAGTGAAATTAAAACTGCTGTTTTAGATGCGCTTACTGCTTTAAATAACGGCTCTGCTCGAGTAGCAGAAAAAATTGATGGCCAATGGCATGTACATCAATGGTTAAAAAAAGCCGTGTTATTATCTTTTCGTATTTGGGATAACCAAGTAATTGACGGCGCTGAAAGTACTTTTTTTGATAAAGTACCGATGAAATATGAAGGTTACACACAAGCAATGTTTGAAGCTGACGGTGTGCGCGTAGTGCCAGGTGCATCAGTACGAACCGGTAGCTATATAGGCAAGAACGTTGTAGTAATGCCAAGTTTTGTTAATATTGGCGCTTATGTCGATGAAGGCTGCATGGTTGATGCTTGGGCAACGGTTGGCTCATGCGCACAAATTGGAAAGAACGTACATTTATCAGGCGGTGTTGGTATTGGCGGTGTATTAGAGCCGTTACAAGCAGGACCTACAATTATTGAAGATAATTGTTTTATTGGCGCACGATCTGAAATAGTTGAAGGTGTAGTCATTGAAGAAGGTGCTGTTATTTCAATGGGTGTTTATATTGGCCAAAGTACACGTATTTTTGATCGTGAAACAGGCGAAGTACATTACGGCCGTGTACCAGCAGGATCTGTAGTTGTCCCAGGTAACTTACCATCAAAATGTGGTAAGTACAGCTTGTATGCAGCGGTTATAGTGAAAAAGGTTGATGCTAAAACACGCGCTAAAACAGGCATAAATGAATTATTACGTTTAGCGGAATAGAACTTAAAGTGACGAGTAAGAAAAGTTTAGAGTTACGAAGATACACTATCAACAGGTGTTCTTCGTAACTATTAACTTGTAACTAAAAACTCGCTACTTACTGTCCATTTCTTCTATTTTTACTTTCCAAATAGCTGGCCCTGTTACGTGAGCAGATTCACCGGTACTATCAACCGCAACAGTTACAGGCATATCTTCAACTTCAAATTCATAAATTGCTTCCATCCCCATGTCTGCAAAAGCAACAACTTTGGCTTTTTTAATCGCTTTAGATACTAGATAAGCAGCACCGCCTACTGCCATTAAATAGACTGACTTATGCTTTTTAATACCAATAAGAGGGGTATCTTCTATTACTAGCACGCTCCGTCATAACCATAATGTCTTAGTTTTGAGCACTAGTTCTTACTTATGACAAAGATCAACACAATTACGCCCATTTTCCTTTGATAAATAAAGCGCTTTATCAGCTAAAGCCAACAAATCACTAACACTTGTTATCTCTGGACCAACCACTGCTACACCGATACTAGATGTCATAAGCACAGGAACATTGTCATCATTAAGAGCTTCACTGGTTTCAATAGCCAGCCTAATTCGTTCCGCTACTATAAGAGCTTTTTCACTGGTTGTGTTCGGCAATAAAATAGCGAATTCATCTCCGCCCATCCTGCCTAGAACATCTATGTCTCGAATTATTTTGAGGCATTCTTGTGAAAATACAATAAGCGCTCTATCTCCTGTAGCATGACCATTTTTATCATTAATTATTTTGAATAAATCGACATCAAGCACAAGTACAGCAAGGTCTGTTTGATGCCTCTGACTCCGTTTGAACTCCCTTTCAGCTTTTTCCATAAAACCACGACGGTTTAAAACTTTAGTCAAAGGGTCAGTCTGTGCCTGATGAGATAGGTTTTTTTGTTGATCCAACTGTTTCCAATGGTGGCGTAATATCTGAATAGCCATTCCCCATAAGAGGAACACTGATATAACCGTCGCCCATGTTCTAATCTGCCAGCCATTCAACCAGTCTTGTTCAGCTTCTCCGACGACAACTATAAATGGCAAACCATCAACCTTACGTACACCATAAAAACGGTTTTCACCATCCAAAGGTGATTTATTACGGAAGTCCTTATAGTTTTCACCCGAAGCAATGAAGGCTTCAACTATTTCATCGTTTACCTTTTCACCAAGAGCTTCAGGAAGGGCGGGGGTTCTTGCCAGTAAGCTTATATTGATATCTGTAATAGCCAGAATGCTATGCTCGTCAGTAGTCAACTTCTCTAACCATGTTGAGAAAAAATCTAGTTCAACAACTAACCCTGCTATGCCTTTAAGCTTTCCTGAACTGGTTCTCAGTGGATAACCTTGAGAGACAACCATCGTGCCGGAGCTACCCCTAAACATTTGAGTCGTATGACTGTCAGTTTTTGAGGTGTTTTTAAATACCTTACACCACTCACGGTTGCTCCCATCCATCCCAATAAAGGTTGGTATTGGTGGAACAGTATATGCACTTGTAGCAATACAATGTTCATTAGCAACACCTATTTCTTTGAAATAGCTGGGCAACGTTTCTAACTTAGACCGTAAAAATTGAGTTGTTTTTACTTCCTGCTTTATATTTAGTAACTCTTTAACTGTTACCTGACTAACAACGTCACGTAACACATAATCCGAAGAAACAAATGCACTTCTTATCCACTCAGCTAATAAAAAGCTAGTATTGGCAACACGTGCACGTACAGCGGAAGTTTCTCTAACATACCCAGTTCGAACATCGTATACCGCAAAGGTAGCGACAAGCAGGCAAAACAGGAGGCCATAAAGTAAGCTTTTTCGATACTTTGTCATCAACGCTCTCAATTCGTCCTTTTCTTAATGAGTATAAGTAATATAAACAACCTATCGAATATAATCAATATCTTCGATAAACCACAAACGCCCAACCATCAAAAAATCATAAATCTAAATAATGTGATAAAACCAACAGCCAACCAACGCTAAAATTACCCTTTTTACCGCTTTTCCAGAAAAAGTACAAACAAAACCCTATTAGCCAAATGGCAACATTGTCCCTTGTTGTTTTATTACTGCTTTCTTACCCTAACTAAGCATTTTCTGAGTTAGAACAATTCTTATCAGAAACGCCAATGAGAGGGGTGTCTTCTATTACTTTTTTCTACTTTTCTATTACTTTCTTATTTTTATTGTTTGTTCTGACACCTTTATTCCTTGTTAAGCCCGTAAATAGAACGATATGTTAATGTTATTTAGCTAATTCATAATCTTTAATGAGGCTATCCAGCGGGATTTTTAACATCTCATTCAGTTTGCGGATCATGGTAATACTAAGTTTTCTTTTTTTATTTAAAATTTCGCTTACACGACTAATTTGACCAAGCATAGGGATTAAATCATTATTTTCTAATCCTTGCTGCTCCATACGAAATTTAATGGCCTCAACAGGATCAGGCGCATCTATTGGGTAATGCTCACTTTCGTAAACATGAATTAACGTAACCAATATTTCAAATTCATCACCTTCAGGTGTATTAGGTTGTACTTCCCATAAAGCCTCAACGCGGTTTAACGCATTGGTATGGTCTTGCTTTGTTTTTACTGGGCTAATATTCATATTTAACTACCTAAATTGTTTTAACATCAATGCCATCATATTGTTTATGTGTACCAATAAAGCGAATGTAACCAACACCAAACTCATATTTTAACGCTACTATTAAACGGTACTTGTTACCGTGAATATTAAACACCACGCGATTATCGGCTATAAAACTCGCATTACGATACTTATCTTTAATATCTTGTGGCTTTTGCCAGTTAGCGTGTTTTGCTTCGTCATACCATGCCTTTAACGACTGTTCTGAATCCTTGTATTTGGGGTGTTTCCAAAACGTCCTCAGTATTGATAATGCTAATATTCTCATTTGTTGTTTTTTCCCATTATGGGAAACCCTTATTTGATTGTCAACGCCCATTTCCCTTCTTGGGAAATACATTTGATATTACTTAATATTTTTAAAGATCTTATTTAAAACAGTTTCATATGTAGGTGCTTAAGCATGTTTTTTAACAGAATGTTCAAATATCCACCAGTGATATAACACCAAATTGGTACAACCCATTCTTTAAG
>Ga0209826_1002082_pt1 | contig 13457 bp, 9 predicted proteins | sample GOMGulsemesocosm_5_FD_184637 | JGI IMG/M metagenome (GOLD analysis project Ga0209826, IMG submission 184637) | Methane-oxidizing microbial communities from mesocosms in the Gulf of Mexico - GOM15C Gulf of Mexico (SPAdes) (version 2) | ecosystem: Environmental > Aquatic > Marine > Cold seeps... | reverse complement strand
ACGCGCAGAATGGACAACAAGAATTACTGCAAGCCAGCGTCGACCGCACCAGTTTGTCTCTCGAAGAAACACTGACGCTGAGCCTGCGTTTTGGCAAACAAAGCTTGTTCGGTAAGCCAAATTTCGATGCCCTCAACAAAGACTTTGAAGTCCTCAGTAACAATCAGAGCAGTAAGTACCAGTTTATCAATGGGCGCTCAGAGTCTTGGTCGCTGTGGAGCCTTACCCTAGCCCCTCGCCGTGCCGGCAAGCTGACGATCCCTGCACTCAACTACGACGACGAACAAAGTCGTCCCATCGACATCACCGTCAGCGATGTGCCAACGGTTAGGAATCAAACCGATCAGCCCGTTTATCTAGAAGTCACCCTCGACAAAGATAAGGCGTACGTTCAAGAACAGCTGTTGCTGACCATGAAGCTCTTCACCTCTGTCGATTTGAATGGGCTGAACAGTGAAGCCTTAAACATTGATGATGCTCTGGTAACACAGGTTTCAGAACACCAATATCAGCGCACCATCAACGGCAAAGCCTTTGGTGTGGTCGAAGTCAGTTACGCGATATTCCCACAAAAAAGTGGAAAATTGATCATTCCCTCACTTACTTGGACCGTTCAAGTACAGGCTCAGAAAAACTTTGCTTACGACCCCTATACCCGCGACCCATTTGCCGGTATTCGCGGGCAACAATCGAAGCGTTTGCGCCTACGCTCGCCAGAAAAGCACATTAGCGTTGCCGCTCAGCCCAAAAACACGCAAGAACACTCTTGGCTTCCCGCTCAACAACTGACGCTTAAGCAGTCCTGGAGTCAGGCACCCGACAGCTTTGTGGTTGGCGAACCCATCACCCGTACCGTCGATGTCACAGCCAAAGGTTTAATGGCCTCGCAGCTGCCGCCCTTACAACCGCCAACGCTCGACGGTATTAAATACTACCCAGACCAACCACAGACCGATGACCAAACCAGCGCCGATGGCGTCACCGGCAGTCGCCGTGAAAGTTTTGCCATAGTCCCTAGCAAAGCGGGCAGCCTTACCCTGCCCGCCATCACGGTTCATTGGTGGAACACCCTTGAGGGTCAATTACAGCAAGCCACATTGCCTGCCCAAACCATTCAAGTGAAGAGCAGCCCTCATGCCGCCCCCGAGTTGCCGCGGCCAAGCAACAGTGCTGCAATGGTTGAAGCAGCTCCAACTAACCCATCAAACAAGCTTCAAACGACAATTCCCGATGGCCTGAAAGTTTCCATATTCTGGCCAATAGCCAGTGCCATTGGCTTGATGGGAAGCATAATTTTTGCCCTGCTGTGGTGGCAAGCCCAGCGCCAGTTACAACGCCCTTCGGCTAACGCTGAGTCTGCAGGCCAATACACGCCCCGGACTGAGCACTCAGCTGATTTCAAAGTACTTAAGCAACAATTACAACGCGCTGCATCAACAAACACTTCCGATGTTAACCACATTAGGGAATTGCGTTTAACACTGCTTAACTGGGGGAAAGCACAATTTAATGCGCGCTCACTGCAAGCCATCGCGGAGCAGGCACCGGTTACATCACAGCCCTCATTAAGCCTGTTGCTACAACGCTTTGATGCCAGCCTCTACAGCCGCGAGCAGACTCAACCGTTGAGCAGCAGTGAGTTCCAGGAGCTTTTAAATTTATTAGAGGCCCTGAGTAAAAATAAAAATCAGGTAATTAAAGAAGAGCTTCCGCCCCTCTACCCTGCGGGCTAAAGGCAGACGGCGCAAACCAGTGCAGCAGACGAAGGTCACAGACAGGCTGAAAGAGACCAAAGATATGCAACAAAAAACTGCCCGATCATCGCCGCGGATCAATGGGATCGGGCAAAGTAATCAAGCAGTTCTCAGCCAAGCTGAAGAGCCGAAAGCCACGCCCATTGATTAGCAAGAGGATCTTTAGTCTGAGCTTGGGCAGACTAGGGAGAGGCTAGAATATTGTGCAGCCGCGCGGGTCCACTAGCCAAAGTTTTCAGCAAGAAAATCCTCGATGGCTTCAACGGCGTCAGGTTCATCCAACAGCGGTGCGTGCCCCCGGTTAGCCACCGAACAAAACGCCAGTTCAGGTTTTATTGAGCGCATTTTTTGTAAACACTCTGCGGACAATATATCGGAGCTGCTGCCGCGTAACACCAGTACCGGCTTTTCCTTTACGCCCATAAAATGCCCCCACAGATCCTGCTCAACAGGTTCTTCCTGTGGTTGCTGCATCGGCTCGGCAATCGCTGGGTCGTAAGCTAATTCAAGCTGCCCGTCGTCCCTCTGGCGGTAGATCGCCCGACAAAAGCCCAGCCAGCCAGCCTCGCTTAACGCCAGCAGCTCACCTGCGTGAACAGCCTTGGACTTAACAACCGCGTCTTCCCAAGAAGTCGCCGTCGCCGGAGCGCCAACATAGGCCTTGATGCGAACCAGCCCCGCTGGGCCTACTTCTGGGCCTATATCGTTGAGGATATAACCACTAAAACGCTCTGGCTGCAGTGGCACCATCACCATTGCCATCAAGCCGCCCAAGGAGGTGCCGAACAGCAAAACCTCGGATATTGCCAAACTGTCCAGCAGGTTTAACATATCGCCAACGTAGGTCGCGGGGAGATAATTTTCGGGATTCGGGTCGTACTCCGATCGCCCACGCCCGCGCTGATCGACGGCAATCAGACGATAATGTTTATTGAGGCGTTCACAGATAAAATCAAAATCCGCCGAGTTTCGGGTCAGACCCGGCATACACAAAATAGTCGCTTTGGGCTCTGGGTGTGAGTAGTCTCTGGCATAGAGTTCCAGACCATCTACAGACCAATACTTTACCTCTCGATAGCTACTCATAACTCTTCGCTCCATATTGCTGACGCAACTCGCGCTTCAAAACCTTGCCATTGGGATTGCGCGGCAAGCCTTTGAGAAAGATGACATCGGCCAAGCGCTGCTGCTTGCCCAGTTGTTGATTAGCCCAAGTGCGAATGTCATCCTCTGCGGATTCACTGGCGCCCTCCCTGACAACCAGCGCAATCGGGGTTTCCCCCCAGCGGTTGCTCTTGGCGGCAATCACCGCGACGTCATTAATCTCCGAGTGAGCAGACATAATCGCCTCAATGTCCTGCGGATAGACGTTCTGCCCTCCGGACAAGATCATGTCCTTCTTGCGATCAACAATATAGAGAAAACCCTCGGCGTCGAGCTGACCTATATCACCAGAACGCAACCAGCGGCGCCCCAGCTCATCGACATACAGCGCCTCGCGACTGGCTTGTTCGCGATTAAAGTAACCGGACATGGTGATACGGCCACGGGAGACGATCTCCCCGCTGTGACCAGCTGCCACCGATTGGCCCTGCTCATCAATGATGGCGATGTCCGTACCCATTAGCGGGCGACCAACGGAGCTCCAGCGGCCCTCGGCATCCTCTGGGCTCAGGGTGGTGATAATGCCCTCCGTCAAACCGTAGAGTTCAATAATCCCACAGGGAAAGCGCTGAAAAATTTCGGCCTTCAGCTCCGCCTGCAGCGGCGATCCACAACTCATCATCGACTGCATTGCGGAAGTATCATAACGGCGATCTTTGTTTAATCGCATGACCTCCAGTACTCGCTGATACTGGATCGGCACCATGGCCGTGTGGGTCACCGCATCCCTCTCAATCGACTCTAAAAATGCCTCGGCGTCAAAGCGCTTGTGCAGCAGCAGAGTGCCACCAACAAGCAGCGTCGAAAGCATGGCGACCCAAGAAATATTGGAATACAAACCGATGGTAATCAACGTCTTGGCCTGATCGTTGTAACGCAGCGCCAGACTCAGGTCATAGGCCCAATCTCTGCGTCCCTGCTGAGTGTGGACTATGCCTTTGGGCATGCCGGTGGTACCGGAGCTGTAGATAATATTAAGCGCAGAGGAAGGCGGAATATCAATCGCTGGCAGCGACTCAGGCTGCCCTTCAATCAACTCAGGCAGAGAGACCCAACGTTTATCGCTGTCGAAATCTGAGACCCAAAGCTTAATGCTGCCCGGCAGGCGCTCCATCAGAGCCTGAATGCGCGCGTGCTGATCGGCGCTGATCACCAGAGCCGAAACCTGTGCATCGGTCAACATATTGACCAGTGCATCATCATTCACAGAAAGATTAATCGGCACAGACACCAGCCCCGCCGCCATGCTTCCCATCAACGTATGCAACATTGGAAGACCATTGGACATAACAATGCCCACCCGCTCGCCTGGCACCAAATTCGCCAATAAACCGTGGGCGACACGGTGATTGATCGAGCCAAATTGTTGCCAGTTCAACTGCTCAATATCACAGCTAACGGCAGGATGCAGGGGCCGCCACTTGGCGTGTAGGGCTAATATTTCAGCCAGCAGCGGCGCCGGTGGTATAAATTCATTAGACATATCAACCTCTTCAATCACTTCTAATACTCAAAAAAGAGGGGGACGAATCCCCCCAAATCAACTGCGGAGAGAAAGAGAGTTAGAAGTTATAACCAACGTCGAGGGTCACTGTGCGAGGGTTGCCATAGTACCCAATGATCGAGGCTTCACCGCCCAAACTTGGGAAGTTATAGCCCCCCACGCGGTACTCTTCACCTGTGAGGTTTTTACCGTGCAGGCCCACGCTCCAGTGCTCATCGGCGGAACTCCACACGGCGCTGGCATCCATCAACACATAGGAGCCTTCATCGACCATGGATGCGGCGTTCGGGAAGGCACGTGTCTCAGCTCGGTAGGAGCCCGCCAGCATCAGCGACAGACTGCCCATGTCATCAAGTTGCTGACGGTGTCTGAGGCTCAGGCTACCGGTCCACTCGGGCGTAAAGGCAAACTCCCACTCATCAGACAAGTCAACGGGCCCCTCGGCCGTCTCGGTCATTACCTCGTTGTACTCGGCATTGATATAACCTACAGAGGCAGTCAGGCTTAGGGCCTCGGTAATTTGGCCCACGGCCTCAAGCTCAAAACCATCCACCGCAGCACTGCCGGCGTTCAAGACGTTACTTTTATAGGCAGAGCCCGTGGCGTTCTCGGTCTGTACCGTGACCTGCATATCCTTGTAATCGGTGCTGAAGAGAGCGGCATTTAAACGCAGGCGACTGTCAAACAGTTCGGTTTTGATACCCAGCTCCCAAGTCTCTACGGTTTCTGGGTCAAAGCCATCGACGGTAGAAGGGATTTGCGCCGCATCGCCGCGCATGTCGAAGCCGCCACTCTTGAAGCCTTCGCTGTAGGAGGCGTAAACCATGACATCGTCATTGATCTGATAATCGAGGCTGACGCGTGGAGAGAACTGTTTCCAACTGTCGCCGTTGGAGTAATCAGTCGCCACCGAGAGCAGCGTCATCGTCTCGCCGCCGGTAAAACTGGAACTGCCGACGACACCCAGGCCAGCTTTATAAACCGACGCATTTTTCTTATCAATGGTATAGCGACCACCCAGTGTCATCGACAGCTGCTCGCTGATGTCGTAGGCCGCATTGATGTAGGCCGCATAGCTGGTGGTATCGACTGAACCGGCGCTCAGTGCCGAATAGCTGTAGGGTGCCACCAGTGAGTCGTAAGCGCCCAACATAACGTCAAAAGCCCCCGCCGCTGTGCCCTCGTAATAATAAAGACCACCGACCACGTTGAGCTGGTCGCCTCCATAACTGAGCTGAAATTCTTGGGTCAACTGATCATCGTCGTAACTGGCCGGGACATGCAAAGAGGCCAGAGAGGTGTTGTCAAAATCGATATTGGTGCGTGTCTCACCCTCGCGGTAGGCGCTGATGGACTTCAGTTGCAGCGATTCATTGATATCCCACTCCACACTCAACGAGACACCGGCGCTCTCGACACTGTTTGCCGTATCAAGATCGGCGTAGGTGTCATAGACATTGCTCGGGGCTTTCTCGTTCGGCAGCTGCAGGCTGTCGACCATGCGATGACCACCCTTAGCGTTGGAATCATCCTCGGTTGTGTCCGCCGCTATACGGATAAACAGCTCGTCACTGGGCGTGAACTCCAGACTCAAGCGCGCAGCCGAAACATCCTTATTGTAGTTGTCAGCGCCGCTGTTCAAGAAGCTGCCATAACCATCGCGTGTTAAACGGGCAACCGATGCGCCCAATACCAGTTGATCAGAAATAGGCAGCTGGCCAGCAATTTTCAGGTCGCGCTGATTGTATGAACCAACCCCCACGTTTACCGTCAACTCCGGCTCGCCTGTCATACGTTTGGTCACGTATTTGATGGCGCCACCGATGGTGTTCTTGCCGTAGAGGGTGCCCTGTGGACCACGCAGCACTTCAATGCGATCAACATCGTAAACATCCAGCACTCCCGCTTGAGGACGAGCGATGTATACATCGTCGACATACAACCCAACACCTGGCTCAAAGCCCCACAGTGGATCGGCCTGGCCAATGCCGCGAATATAAGCGGTCAGAGTTGAGTTGGTACCACGACTGGTCTGCAGCGTGGTGTTAGGAGAGGAACGCTGCAACTCTGTGATATCCAACACACCGGCTTCTTTCAGGGCCGAGGCGTCAAAAGCGGTCACAGCAACCGGAACGTCTTGCAGTGACTGTTCACGTTTTTGCGCGGTGACGATCACCTCCTCCAAAGTGGGGGTGGCGAACGCTGGCTGCAGCACGGAGGCTGAGACAAGAGCGATGGCCGCGGCTAGCGGCTTTTGGGTAGCGAAAAAATTCATGGCAAATCCCTATATTTTTATTGGAATAATCGATTTGGGCTACACGACCTCTGCAGCTCGCCCGACCGATCTATCAATCGGCTCTGGCAACCATTCAACACATGTTGAATATACCGGTAAAAAAAACTTCAGCAACCGCTGAAGTGCCTCACCTCTTTCTCAATAAGTATTTTCAACAAGCGTTGAACTAAATCAAGACTATTCAACGCCTGTTGAAATCGCAAGCGGTTATTAACTCAAAACCGAACAATTTAGAAATATAAAAATTTATAAAACTAGGCTTTATGGTTATAAGAAGACCACAGCAGACCGACCGAGGCGAAAGCCAAGGCCATTAAGATGGCGTAGCTAGCAGAGACGGCTGGGTTGATCACCCCGCCCCATAAATTCAGATACAGGTGCGCAACCAACGCCAGTACAGCCGAGCCACCAATCAACCAGAGCGGCAGGCGGCCAGGGACTAGCACGCCGAACAGAATCGGCACCATTGAAGCAGCTGCCAGGCCATAAACCCCCTTCTGGGCAAACAGACCAATGAGCTCTGGTGGGTTCCAGGCCAGCAGTAGCCCAACAACACCGACCACTACCAACACCCAGCGCGACCAGACAAGGCCAAGGTTCGGGTTACCAGACATAGGCTTGACGATATCGTTGACCACCACCGCCGACAGGGACACCAAAATCCCATCAAGGGTGCTCATACCCGCCGCCAGCAGAGTGATGAAGATAAACGTCAACAGGTATTCACCCCACACAGACTGACCAAATTCAAACAGTAGATATTCACGTACCACAGTATCTTGGGCGGGCACCTCCACACCGGCGGCTCGAGCGTAGAAACCCAGCGCCAGCATCAGTGAGAAGCAGCCGCCAACCACCACAGAGGTGCCAATAAACTTGCCAATATCTCGCTCACTGCGAAGGTAAAGTACCTTGGTAAGAATATGAGGTTGCAGCATCAGCGCAAACGTGACGATAAAACCACTGAGAAATACCGAGAAGAAATTGTAATAGAGCTCGCTGTCAGGGTTGTAAACAGAAGCATAGTCACCACCCACCGACTTTAAGCTCTGCAGCAATGAGCCATCAAAATTCCACCAGCCCCAGCCGAATAAAAACAGCGCGATCACCAACATCATGATGCCCTGCAGCGTGTTGGTATAAGCGTGCGCGTAAGTGCCCCCCATCAACACGTAGGAGAAGACAAAAAACAACACAATCAACAGTGCCGTTTTCTGATCGACAGGAAACAGCGCGGTCATCAATAGGCTACAACCGACAAGAATCAACACCACAAAGGTAATCGAGAGTAGATTAATCAGCGCAAAGAACAAACTCAGGCCGCGGTGCTGGTAGCGGTGATAGATCCATTCGGGGATGGTCAACGACTGCTGCGCCTCACCTAGGCGTAGAAAGCCCTTAGTTAACAGCAGAAAAGCTGTCAGTATGCCCAATGAGCTGGCGATACCATAATGCAAAAAGGCTGATAAGCCATGGACGTAGACAAAGCCTGGGTTGATGACAAAGGTTGCCGTTGAAGCAATCGATGCCGACAGGGTAATGCCCACAAGGTAAGGGCTCATGTCTTTATTGCCAATCGAAAAGCCTTTAATATCTTTCGTTCGGCGCATGCCTATCCACGACAGATAATAAATGACGACAACGTAACCGAAACTCAGTGCGTATTTAAAAAGATCAGGTGTCATGATTATTACTCTTATTGACCGATTAATCTTAAGTTGACGCCAACCAATATATTCAACACCTGTTGAATTAACAAGTGAAAGCTGAGAAGATTCCAACATAGCCAGACACTAATGAATGAATTTAGGCGGGTAGACGAAGACGATGAGTAACAAAAATGAGTCTGTAAAAAGTGAGCGTATTCTTGATGCCGCGGAAGCTCTGTTCGCCCGCCATGGCTATGACGGCGTCACCATGCGGCAAATTGCTCAGGGCGCACAGGTTGACGTTGCTCTCGCCAACTACCACTTTGGTAAGAAGTTGGATCTCTTCCATGCGGTATTCGAACGCCGTGCTGAGATACTCAGCAGCTCGAGAAGAAAATTATTGATGTCAGCCAAAGGCAAAGATCAAACACTGGAGCAGGTCATCGAAGCGTTTTTATTGCCGCTTAAAATGGCGCAAGAAACTGAAGACTCAGGTTGGAAAAACTATTTGGCACTGCTGGCCTACGTCATGAACTCCCCTGTCTGGAGTCAAGAGCTGATGGGCAAGGTCTTTGATAAGCGCGTCGGCGAGTTTATCGACGCTCTAAAAGCGGCCTTCCCCAACGCCAATGACGAAGACTTACATTGGTGCTATCACTATGTTTCTGGTGCTCTGGCTCTGACGTTGGCCCAGACTGGGCGTATTGATCGGCTCTCCGATGGCAAGTGCCTGTCCACCGATTTTGATGCCGCTTACGAGCGCATGATTCCCTTCGTCGCGGCGGGGTTTAAAGCAGTCTGCGGTAAATGTTAAGCGCAAACCACCCCAGCCGTAGGGGGGCAACAACACTCTAGTCCAGTGAATTCTTACCGGTATAAAAGCAGAAAAGCCACTGAAAGTTTCTTCAATGGCTTTATAACCGATCAGGCCCCTTGTATGTCTCTCGACTCAACAACTCTGCTCAGCTTTGTGCTCTAAAGATTTCAGCCGCAGCTTTAATTTGCTCTCGTACTTGGGTGTCACCCCGGCACGTTTGCGCGCTTTAAGTTCTGCGCGAGCACGATCGCGCTTATCCAGCGCTTTGTGACAGCCAACCTGCTTTTTCGCCAGTTGCTTTTGTTGCTTAGATCGCAACTTTTTTGCGACAGCGGCCTCTTTCTCGCGGCGCTGGCGCTCCTGTTCAAACCAGGTTTGATTTACCTGCTGTTGCTGTTGATCCTCGAGGCTGTTGCGCTGCAGTGCAGGTGCTTTTATCTCCACAACCTCCGCCTGCTTATTGGGTTTATCGCCATAATGCACTCGCCCATCGGCGTCCACCCAGCGGTAGAGCGTCTCGGCCATCGAGCCACTGGCAAATAGCATGACCAAACACATCAGTAGCCGCGCGCTGCCTGTTAACTTCACGGTTACCACCGTCTTTATTTTCAAGCCCATATTCACGCCTCCTCCTTGAAGCAATAAAAGCGATTAGCCCGTCCGGCGGGCCAGTCTGCATTGCAGTATAGCCTAGAGATCATTAGCTTAGATTCTCACACAGAAAATCAACAGAGCTAAAGAGACCGAGCCGAAGTCCATCGACTTTATTTCAAGCGAAAAAAAAGCACAACCGCCGAAGCCGCTGTGCCTAACATCCTAAACGAATAGGAAGAGAGAGCCGTTACCGAGAGACGATGCTCGCGGCGAGATCTATAGAACAAGATCAACTAAATTCTAACGAACTTTGGCCAACATTTATTACCTCAGATCGATTAGTTCAATTGGCTAAGCCAGCACCTTAATGTTTTCTTCCCCCCAGTAGGCCTTCATGTCGATGATTTTTCCAGCGTCATTGAGCTCGAAAACATCAATCGCTTCAAACAACAGCGCGGGGCCCGCCTCCGGCTTGTTAATCTGCATTTCGAAAGCAAAGGCGATGCTATTGCCCGCAACACGGACGTTGCCCTGCAACTTACCCACCAAACCCATGGTGACGGACTTAGTATAGAAAGCGCGAATCTGCTCAATGCCCTGTAAATTAATATCGCCGCCGACAGGATCCTGTAGCTTGGCGTTGTCATCAAAAAGGTCCAGTACCTGCTCAAGGTCGCCCTTGCTCAGACCTTCAAGATATTTAACGGCCACGTCTTGTTTGTTCATGATTATTATCCTTGTTTCTGAGTGGTCACCGCCCAAATCAACAAAGGGGCCATAAGGCCCCTTTGTTCTATCTACTAAACACGGTTGTGCGCACTAGCTAGAGTGCGCGCTGGCACGCCTTAGTAGACTTCGAACAGACCAGCAGCGCCCATGCCACCACCGATACACATGGTAATAACAACGTATTTAACACCGCGACGCTTACCTTCCAGTAGAGCGTGACCCACCATCCGGGCACCGGACATGCCGAATGGGTGGCCGATGGAGATAGCACCACCGTTAACGTTCATCTTGTTGATGTCGATGCCCATCTTCTGCTGACAGTACAAAGCCTGAGATGCGAAGGCTTCGTTCAATTCCCACAGACCGATGTCGTCAACGGTTAAGCCGTGACGCTTGAGCAGCTTAGGGATGGCGAATACAGGGCCAATGCCCATCTCATCTGCCTTACAACCGGCAACTGCGATACCACGGTAAGCACCCAGTGGCGCGAGATTCAGCTCTTCAGCCATTTTCGAGTCCATCACAACACACGCAGATGCGCCGTCGGACAGCTGAGAGGCGTTACCGGCGGTGATGAACTGACCTTCCTTCACCCAGTTGCCGTCTTTCCAGACTGGCGCCAGACCCTGCAGGCTTTCCAGTGTGGTGGTCGGACGGTTGCATTCGTCCTTGGTGATGCATACCTCTTCATAGGTGACTTCTTTGGTCTCGCGGTTGAACACGGACTTGGTCGAAGCCATGGGTACGATTTCGTCATCGAACAGACCCGCTTCCTGGGCGGCGGCGGTGCGCTGCTGGCTCAACAGAGCGTATTCGTCCTGCGCTTCACGGCTGATGTTGTAACGCGAAGCCACCAGCTCGGCGGTCTCGATCATGGGGATGTAAGCCGTTGGATCGATATCCAGAACGGTCTTAGAAACACTGCGGTAGCTGTTCTTGTGCTTGGTTTGAACCAGAGAGATGGACTCAACACCACCGGCAACCGCAACGTCATACTCGTTACACATGATGCTCTTAGCGGCAGTGGCTATAGACATCAAGCCAGAAGAACACTGACGTTCGATCGCCATACCAGCGGTAGTATCTGGCAGGCCGCCAGCAACGGCGCACAAACGCCCTAGGTTGTATGCTTGCGTGCCCTGCTGAGCCGCGGCACCGAAGATACAGTCGTCAACCAAAGCTGGGTCAATACCGGCTTTCTCAACGGCGTGACGAACCGCATGACCGCCCAGTGCAGGGGCTTCAGTATCGTTAAAAGCACCACGGAAAGATTTACCCAGTGCAGTACGGGCGGTTGAAACAATGACGGCTTCGCGCATGATTGATCCTTAACAGGCAAGAGTGGAGGTCCGCACCAGTGGCAGACCAAACTGTAGAATTATTTATAGCCTCTATTATTCACATTGCAGCCCAACTGCTAACGTCAATTTGGACTAATTTTTGCTGACCTCTCCCTCAAAACACGTAAAACGCCGAAATATGCACTTGATAGGGCATATTTTTAACACTGGCACCGCTCAATTGATTTGCTCTGCTCGCCCCGCCGTTTCAGTCGAAACGCCTCGATGAAGTCAACAGCATAAGAAAGACGGGCACAGATTTCGCCCCCGCGCTTGTGACCCATCATCCACAACCTCACATTTTTGTGCGCATTTAGATGAAAACATTCCTCTATAGCCCTATAATCGCCCCCCGTATTTTGACCCTTGAGGCAGTTGTCCATTCGCTTCAAGGCTGATATCCATCCCTGACAGGCAGTTACAGGTAGCAATATGAGCAACGCCCCGCAAGCCAACCACACCGTCGAAAAGATCGGCGGCACGTCCATGAGTGACTACAAGGCTACTCGTGACAACATTTACCTGAATCCGGCGCTCAAAGGCGACCTGTATCAGCGTATTTTTGTGGTTTCTGCTTACGGCGGCATTACCAACCAATTGCTTGAGCACAAGAAAACCGGCCAATCTGGTGTCTATGCCCTGTTCGCCAATGCCGAAAAACCTGGCAGCTGGCAGGAGGCCTTCGCCGAGTTGCGCAGCACCATGCTCAACATCAACTCTGAGTTCTTCGCCGCCGACAATGAACTGAAGACCGCCAATTATTTCATCAGTGGGCGTTTGGACGATGCCGAGCGTGTGCTGCTCGACCTGCAACGCCTATGTGAGCACGGCCACTTCTCTCTGGCCGATCACCTCCAGACCGTGCGTGAGATGCTCGCCAGCCTGGGCGAGATACACAGTGCCTACAACACCGCCCAACTGCTGCGCGCCGACGGCGTCAACGCACGCTTTGTCGACCTGTCCGGTTGGACCGGTGACAAGCACTACTCGCTGGATGAGCAGATCACCCGCGCCTTTGAAACCGTCGATCTGGCCACCGAGCTGCCGATCACCACAGGCTACAGCCACTGTGAAGGCGGCCTCATGGCCAATTTCGACCGCGGCTACTCTGAGATGACCTTTAGCCGCGTCGCGGTACTAACCGGCGCCAAAGAAGCCGTCATTCACAAAGAATTCCACCTCAGTACCGCCGACCCACGTCTCGTAGGCGAGACACAAGCCGTGCCGATTGGACGCACCAATTACGACGTCGCCGATCAGCTGGCCAACCTGGGGATGGAAGCCATTCACCCGAAAGCCGCCAAGGGCCTGCGCCAGGACAACATTCGCCTGCGCGTGAAGAACACCTTTGAGCCGGAACACAACGGCACCTTGATCACCAGTGACTACACCAGCAGCAAGCCTTGTGTAGAGATCATCGCCGGCCGCAAGGGTGTGCTGGCCATTGAGCTGTTCGACCAGGACATGGTTGGTTCTGTGAGTGATTACAGCGCCACATTTCTACAGCAGATCGAGCGTTTCCACGCCCAACTCATCACCATGGACGTCAACGCCAACACCATCACCCACTACCTGGACACCAACCTAAAAACGGTTAAGCGTATTCAGGC
>Ga0209826_1002081_pt1 | contig 13458 bp, 18 predicted proteins | sample GOMGulsemesocosm_5_FD_184637 | JGI IMG/M metagenome (GOLD analysis project Ga0209826, IMG submission 184637) | Methane-oxidizing microbial communities from mesocosms in the Gulf of Mexico - GOM15C Gulf of Mexico (SPAdes) (version 2) | ecosystem: Environmental > Aquatic > Marine > Cold seeps... | reverse complement strand
GCACGCATTGGTGATATCATCAAAGTTGCCGTAAAGGAAGCAAGTCCTCGCGGTAAAGTAAAAAAAGGTGATGTTCACACTGCGGTAGTGGTGCGCACTAAGAAAGGTGTTCGTCGTTCAGATGGTTCTGCCATCCGCTTTGACGAAAACGCGGCTGTAATGTTAAATGCTAACTTACAACCAATTGGTACTCGTATTTTCGGGCCTGTGACACGTGAACTTCGTAATGACAATTTTATGAAGATCGTATCATTAGCACCAGAAGTACTATAAGGAGTCACGATAATGGCATCTAAGATTCGTCGTGATGATGAAGTAATAATACTTGCAGGTAAAGACAAAGGCAAAACTGGTAAAGTTACCAAAGTCCTAGTTGAGAACGGCAAAGTATACGTAGAAGGCGTTAATTTAATCAAAAAGCACACTAAGCCTGTACCTCAGTTACAGCAGCCTGGTGGGATTATTGAAAAAGAAGCACCTTTGCAAGTGTCTAACGTAGCTATCCTTAACCCTAAATCGGGTAAGGCTGACCGCGTTGGTTTTAGATTTGAAGACGGCAAAAAAGTGCGTTTTTTCAAGTCTGATAACGAATTAATTTAATTGGAGTAAACGATGGCGAAACTGCATGATTTTTATAAAGATACAGTTGTAAGCGATCTTCAAAAGAAGTTCGGTTATAAAAGTGTCATGCAAGTCCCTCGGATTGAAAAGATCACCCTTAATATGGGCGTTGGTGAAGCTATTTCTGACAAGAAAGTGTTAGAGCATGCCACAAATGATCTTACTGCAATCTCAGGTCAAAAGCCTGTCACGACAGTAGCACGCAAGTCAGTTGCGGGCTTCAAAATTCGTGAAGGTTATCCTATTGGTACGAAAGTAACTTTACGCGGCGAGCGTATGTGGGAATTTTTAGAGCGTTTAATCTCTATTTCAATTCCTCGTATCCGTGATTTTCGTGGTTTAAATCCTAAGTCATTTGATGGCCGTGGAAACTACAGCATGGGTGTACGTGAGCAAATTATCTTCCCTGAAATCGAATATGATAAAATCGATAAGATTCGTGGATTAGATATCACTATTACTACTAGCGCGAAAGATAATGAAGAAGGACATGCTTTATTGTCTGCCTTTGATTTCCCGTTTAAGAAGAAGGTGTAGAGTTATGGCTAAATCGTCAATGAAAGCTCGTGAAGCTAAACGTACTAAACTAGTTGCTAAGTATGCTGAAAAGCGTCGTGCGTTAAAAGAGATCATCTCAAACGAAAATTCTTCTGAAGAAGATCGTTGGGATGCGGTTTTGAAACTTCAAAGTTTACCTCGTGATTCGAGCAGTAGTCGTCAACGTAACCGTTGTAATATTACTGGACGTCCACATGGTTTCTTACGTAAATTCGGCTTAAGCCGTATTAAGTTGCGTGAAGCAACTATGCGTGGTGAAGTTCCAGGTCTTAAGAAAGCTAGTTGGTAATTCACGGGAGTAAATGGTTATGATGACTGATCCTATCGCGGACATGTTTACACGCATCCGCAACGGTCAATCTGCAGCAAAAGTTGCAGTAAAAATGCCTTCTTCAAAGTTAAAAGTTGCAATTGCTAACTTACTTAAAGATGAAGGTTATATTTCAGATTATTCGGTTTCAACTGAAGATAAACCTCAGTTAGACGTAGTATTGAAATATTTTGAAGGTAAAGAAGTAATTGAAGTGATCAAGCGTGTTTCACGCCCTGGTCTTCGTATTTACAAAAGCTGCGATGAACTTCCTAAAGTTCTTGCTGGTATGGGTATTGCGATTGTTTCTACTTCTAAAGGTTTGATGACGGATCGCGCCGCTCGCTCTGCGGGTATTGGTGGTGAGATTCTTGGTTTCGTAGAGTAAGGAGAAGAATATGTCTCGTGTTGCAAAAGCACCAGTCCTTGTTCCTGCTGGCGTTACTGTTACGTTATCAGGTCAAGACATTAAAGTTAAAGGTCCAATAGGTGAGTTATCACGTACGATTCATAACTTTGTTGCGGTTTCTCAAGAAGAAAGCCAAATCAAAGTTACTATCGCATCTGATAATAAAAACGCTTGGGCTCAAGCCGGTACTACACGTGCTTTAATCAATAATATGGTTAAAGGTGTAAGTAAAGGCTATGAAAAGAAATTAGTTTTACAAGGTGTTGGTTACCGTGCTAAAGCTGCTGGTAAATCTTTAGATTTATCACTAGGTTTTTCACACCCAATCAAACATGCAATTCCTGAAGGAATTACTTGTGAAACTCCTAGCCAAACTGAAATCATACTGAAAGGTAGTGATAAGCAGTTAGTTGGCCAAACAGCTGCGAATATTCGTGCATATCGTAAACCTGAGCCTTATAAAGGTAAAGGTGTTCGTTACGCTGATGAACATGTTCGTCGTAAAGAAGCTAAGAAGAAGTAGGGTAATACTATGGATAAGAAAACATCTCGTTTGCGTCGCGCTAAACGCGCTCGTGCAAAAATTAGCGAGTTGGGTGCGAATCGTTTAGTTGTATTCCGTACTCCTCGTCACATATATGCTCAATTAATAGCACCAACTGGCTCTGAGGTAATTGCATCAGCATCTACTTTGGACAAAGAAGTTGCAGCTCAATTGGACAAAACAGGTAACGTTGCAGCAGCAACGGCAGTAGGTAAAGCAATTGCAGAACGTGCAAAAGCAAAAGGCGTAGAGTCTGTTGCATTTGATCGCTCAGGATTTCTTTATCATGGTCGTGTGAAAGCATTAGCAGAAGCAGCTCGCGAAGCTGGTCTTCAATTCTAGGGGTTTGGTAATGGCTAATCATAATCAAGAAAACTCACAACAAAGTGATATGGCTGAAAAGCTAATCGCCGTTAATCGCGTTTCAAAAGTGGTTAAAGGTGGTCGTATTTTCAGTTTTACAGCACTAACAGTAGTTGGTGACGGTAATGGTCGTGTTGGTTTTGGCTACGGTAAAGCACGTGAAGTGCCTGCTGCAATCCAAAAAGCAATGGAAAAAGCACACCGTAACATCGTAAACGTTGATTTGAAGGGTACTACTCTTCAACATGCAATTAAGGGCCGTCATTCTGGTTCTAAAGTTTACATGCAACCAGCTTCTGAAGGTACAGGTATCATCGCCGGTGGCGCGATGCGTGCAGTACTTGAAGTTGCAGGCGTTCAGAACGTATTGTCTAAAGCATACGGTTCTACTAACCCAATCAACGTAGTTCGCGCTACTGTTTCTGCTCTGACGAATATGCATTCGCCAGCAGGCATTGCAGCAAAACGTGGCAAAAGCGTTGAAGACATTTTGGGGTAATTGAACATGGCTAATAAAACAGTAAAAGTAACTCAAATAAAGAGCTCTATCGGTCGTTTACCGAAGCATAGAGCTACTCTAAAAGGCCTTGGATTACGTCGCATCAATCATACGGTTGAATTAGAAGATACACCTTCTATACGTGGCATGATCAATAAGGTTTATTACATGGTTAAGGTGGAGGATTAATAATGCATTTAAATACTTTATCCCCTGCACCGGGATCGAATAAAACTAAGAAGCGCTGTGGTCGTGGTATTGGTTCAGGTATCGGCAAAACGGGTGGTCGTGGTCACAAAGGTCAGAAATCTCGTTCTGGCGGTAGTGTTCGTCCTGGTTTTGAAGGTGGACAAATGCCATTGAAACAACGTTTACCTAAGTTTGGTTTTACGTCACGTAAGTCTTTAGTTCGCGCTGAAGTTCGTTTACATGAATTAAACCTAATTGAAGGTGATGTTGTTGATATACATGTGCTTAAAAACGCTAACCTAATTACTCGTAACATTGTGACAGCAAAAATTATGTTGTCGGGCGAAATTACTCGTCCTATCACTGTTCGAGGCTTAGGCGTAACTAAAGGTGCACGAGCGGCTATTGAAGCTGCTGGTGGCAAAATCGAGGAATAATACAGATTATGGCTACACCGGGAATGGATAATAAAGCGAAAGGCGGATTGTCTGAGCTAAAACAAAGATTATGGTTTGTATTCGGGGCACTTGTTGTGCTTCGTTTTGGCACCTTTGTACCAATCCCTGGTATTGACGCCGCTGTATTAGCTCAATTTTTTGATCAACAAAAAGGTACCATCGTAGAAATGTTTAACATGTTCTCCGGTGGTGCTCTTGAGCGAGCCTCAGTATTGGCACTGGGTATTATGCCGTACATTTCAGCTTCAATTATTATGCAATTGTTAACCGTGGTTCATCCACGTATGGCAGAGCTTAAAAAAGAAGGTGAAGCAGGACGACGTAAAATCAGTCAATACACACGCTATGGCACATTAGTGCTAGCAACAGTTCAATCGATAGCGATTGCGAGAAGTTTACCAGATATGATGCAAGGGCTAGTTGTAAATGCTGGCTTTAGTTTCTATGCTACGGCAGTTATCAGTTTGGTTACCGGTACCATGTTTTTGATGTGGTTAGGTGAACAAATTACTGAACGTGGAATAGGTAATGGTATCTCAATTATCATTTTCGCCGGTATTGTTGCTGGTATGCCATCAGCAGTTGGTCAAACAGCTGAAATGGCACGTCAAGGTGAATTGCACTTATTAGTATTATTATTGATTGCAGTGGTTGTATTTGCTGTAACATTTTTAGTGGTTTTTGTAGAGCGTGGACAACGACGTATTGTTGTTAACTATGCTAAACGTCAGCAAGGACGTAAAGTTTTTGCTGCGCAAAGTACACATCTACCATTAAAAGTGAATATGGCGGGTGTTATACCACCTATTTTTGCATCAAGTATTATCTTGTTTCCTGGAACCATCGCGAGTTGGTTCGGACAAGGTGATGGCCCTGTTGCTGATTTCTTACAAGGTGTAGCTGGTGCAATGTCACCAGGTCAACCTTTATATGTTTTCATGCTAGCAAGCGCAATAATATTTTTCTGTTTCTTTTATACGGCATTGGTTTTCAATCCGCGTGAAACTGCAGATAACTTGAAAAAGTCAGGTGCGTTCATTCCAGGTATTCGTCCAGGTGAACAAACATCGAAATATGTAGACAAAGTTATGACACGTTTAACCTTAGTTGGTGCAATGTATATTACCTTTGTATGTTTGGTACCTCAGTTTATGATTATAGCGTGGGACGTTCAGTTCTACTTTGGCGGGACATCTTTATTGATTATCGTTGTTGTAATTATGGACTTTATGGCACAAGTACAAACTCATATGATGTCTCATCAATATGATAATGTACTTAAAAAAGCTAACCTTAAAGGCTACGGTCGATAAGGTACAGAAATAGTTATTTTTATAGAACTTTAAAAATAACTAACGGAGTATAAAAATGAAAGTACGTGCATCCGTAAAAAAGATTTGTCGTAATTGTAAAGTGATTAAGCGTAAAGGCGTTATCCGCGTTCTTTGCACAGAGCCTAAGCACAAACAAAGACAAGGTTAAGAGCCTAAGTGACGAGTTACGAATTACGTGTTTAAAGCAAAAGCCGATAAATAAGTAATACGTAACTTTAGCTTAAATCTTTTAGAGGTAGCATTATGTGGAGTATTCTGTATAATGCCGCTTCGATTTACAAAAAGTGGCTGGTTGAGTATCCTAACGGGCTTTTCAACCAATGTAATTTTTAATCTAAAATAGGAGATGTGTTTAGTGGCCCGTATCGCTGGCATTAACATCCCTGATCGTAAGCATGCAGTAATCGCCATTACTGCGATTTACGGTATCGGCGCTACCCGTGCAAAAGCAATTTGTGCGGCAGCTGGTATCGCAGAATCAACTAAGATCAGCGAATTAGACGAAGCAAAAGTAGATTTGCTTCGTGCTGAAGTGGACAAATTTACCGTAGAAGGTGATTTGCGCCGTGAAGTTTCAATGAATATTAAACGTCTTATGGATTTAGGTTGTTACCGTGGCATACGTCACCGTCGCAGTCTTCCTCTACGTGGTCAACGCACTAAAACAAATGCGCGTACCCGTAAAGGTCCTCGTAAGCCAATTAAGAAGTAAGAGGAACTAGACAATGGCTAAAACACCAGTTCGTTCACGTAAACGCGTGAAAAAAACAGTTGTCGATGGTATGGCTCATATCCATGCTTCTTTCAACAACACCATAGTGACTCTTACAGATCGTCAAGGTAATGCATTATCTTGGGCAACTGCAGGTGGTTCAGGTTTTCGTGGTTCACGAAAGTCTACCCCTTTTGCTGCGCAAGTAGCTGCAGATCGCGCTGGCGATGCTGCTAAAGAGTTTGGATTGAAGAATATTGAAGTGTTCGTTAAAGGCCCTGGACCAGGACGTGAGTCTGCTATCCGTGCCTTAAATGCTGCTGGTTTTAAAATCACCAACATTACAGATGTAACACCAATTCCTCATAATGGTTGTCGTCCGCCTAAAAAACGTCGCGTTTAATTGGCATTTTAGGATAGTTGGAGAAGAAACATGGCTAGATATTTAGGCCCTAAGTTAAAACTTAGCCGCCGCGAAGGAACAGATTTATTCCTTAAAAGCGGTGTAAGAGCAATTGACACTAAATGTAAAATCGAAACAATACCAGGTCAGCATGGCGCCCGTCGCGGTCGTTTATCTGATTACGGTGTTCAACTTCGTGAAAAACAAAAAGTTCGTCGTATTTATGGCGTACTAGAGAAACAATTCCGTAACTACTATAAAGAAGCGGCACGTCTTAAAGGCAATACAGGTGAAAACTTGTTGCAACTTTTAGAAAAACGTCTTGATAACGTAGTTTACCGTATGGGTTATGCCAGCACTCGTGCTGAAGCCCGTCAACTCGTTAGCCATAAAGCTATCGTGGTAAATGGTGTTGTTGTGAATATTCCATCTTTCACTGTTAAAGCTGAAGATGCAGTTTCTGTTCGTGAAAAGTCTAAAACTCAAGCGCGTATTATCGCTGCTTTAGAATTAGCTGATCAACGTGAGAAACCACTTTGGGTTGAAGTTGATAATAAGAAATTAGAAGGCGTTTTCAAACGTGTTCCTGATCGTTCTGATTTATCAGCAGAAATTAATGAACAGTTAATTGTTGAACTTTACTCTAAGTAACGTTTCACTTTAGGAGAGGACATATATGCAGGGTTCTGTAACCGAATTCCTTAGACCACGCTTAGTTGGCATTGAAACCATTAGTACTACTCGTACTAAGGTAACTTTAGAGCCATTAGAACGTGGTTTTGGTCACACTTTAGGTAATGCGTTACGTCGTATTCTTTTATCTTCAATGCCAGGTTGTGCTGTAACTGAAGTTGAAATTGAAGGCGTATTACATGAATACAGTAGTAAAGAAGGTGTTCAAGAGGACATCATCGAAATATTGTTAAACCTTAAAGGGCTTGCAGTTATTTTAGAAGGTAAAGACGAAGCCGTAATTACCTTAACTAAGTCTGGCGAAGGCCCTGTAACGGCAGCTGATATACAACATGATGGTGATGTTACAATTACTAATCCAGATCATGTTATCTGCACTTTAACAAGTGAAGGTTCTATTAGCATGCGCATTAAAATTGAAACAGGTCGTGGTTATGTACCTGCTTCAGCGCGCCGTGATGCCGAGGAAGAAGATCGTGCTATTGGTCGTTTGTTGGTTGACGCCTCATTCAGCCCAGTAGTTAGAATTGCTTATGATGTTGAGTCTGCACGTGTTGAACAACGTACAGATTTAGATAAGTTAGTTTTAGATATGGAAACCAATGGTACATTGGATCCTGAAGAAGCTATCCGCCGTGCTTCAACTATTTTAGCTGAACAGCTAGATGCGTTTGTTGAGTTGCGTGATATTAAAGAAGTTGAACCAGTGGAAGAAAAACCATTGTTTGACCCTATTTTACTTCGTCCGGTAGATGATCTAGAGCTTACTGTCCGCAGTGCAAACTGTTTGAAAGCAGAAGCAATACAATATATTGGTGATTTAGTACAACGTGCTGAAGTTGAACTTCTGAAAACGCCTAATTTAGGTAAGAAGTCTTTAACGGAAATCAAAGACGTTTTAGCGTCTCGTGGTTTGTCACTAGGCATGCGCCTAGAAAACTGGCCACCTGAAAGCATTGTTGATAACGACTAAGTCTATCATCGTTTTTTTATAATAGTTGAGAGAAGGATTAACTTATGCGTCATCGTCAAAGCGGTCGCCAGTTAAACCGTAATAGCAGTCATCGCAAAGCGATGTTCCGCAATATGGCAAGTTCTTTAGTTAAGCACGGTATGATTAAAACTACTGTAGCTAAAGCAAAAGAATTACGTAGCGTTGTAGAGCCATTGATTACAATGGCAAAAGTAGACAGCGTAGCAAATCGTCGTTTGGCATTTGCTCGTACACAAGATAAAGAAGTAGTAGGTATTTTATTCAACGAACTTGGTGAACGTTACCAAGAGCGTCCAGGTGGATATACTCGCATTTTAAAATGCGGTTTCCGTACTGGTGATAAAGCACCAATGGCTTATATTGAGTTAGTAGACCGTCCTGCAGTTGAAGAAGCTGTAGAAGAAGTTGAAGAGTCAGCAGAAGCATAGCATTAGCTAAGTAAATGCATCTTATGTATATTTAAAAAAACGGAGCTTTTGCTCCGTTTTTTTGTATATATACCTATCACTAACTGAGTGAATTGAATATGTCATCTAAAAACCCCATTATTGCTGTTACAGGTTCTTCTGGAGCAGGTACAACAACAACTACTGCGGCATTTAAACATATCTTTAGAACGCTTGGAATTACTTCTGTTAATGTTGAAGGTGATAGCTTTCATCGGTTTTCACGACAGGAAATGGATGCTGAAAAAAGAAAAGCAAAAGAAGAAGGCAAAAATATAAGCTATTTTGGTGACTTAGCAAATGATTTTAATGCTTTAGAACATTTATTTCATGATTATGCTGAAAAAGGGCAGGGTAGAATGCGTCATTATTTACATACATTTGATGAAGCTGTGCCTTATAACCAAATGCCAGGTACTTTTACACACTGGGAAGAGTTAGGTGAAGATGCAGATCTTTTGTATTATGAGGGATTACATGGCGGTGTTGTTACAGAAAAAAATAATGTTGCACAGCATGTTGATCTTCTGATTGGTATGGTACCTATTGTAAATTTGGAATGGATCCAAAAAATAATTCGAGATACAGATAAACGAGGTCATAGTAGAGAAGCAGTTACAGCTAGTATTGTTCGAAGTATGGAAGATTATATTTCTTTTATTACTCCACAGTTTTCACGAACACATATTAATTTTCAGCGTGTGCCCACCGTTGATACTTCAAATCCTTTTAGTGCAAAAGCAATTCCAACATTGGATGAAAGTTTTGTTGTTATTCGCTTTCGAGAAGTGAAAAAAGTAGATTTTCAATTTTATCTACGAATGATAGACGGATCTTTTATGTCACGAGTGAATACTTTAGTTGTTCCGGGTGGAAAAATGGGCTTTGCAATGGAATTAATTCTAACACCATTAGTTAAAGATCTTATTGAACGAAAACATCAAGCAAACAAGCAACTAGATTGGATGAGTGATTTTTAACAAAACAAGCAATAAATTTAATCGAAATACGAAACTTAATTAAATAACCGTGATCTATATCATATATTTAATATTTATTAGCGTTTTTAACGAATTCTTTGTTGGTATTTTATAAAAAATATCTTAACCTTATGCTATATAAAATACTTAAGGTTCTCTTTATGCGATTAATAGATATTTCATTTAAAAAGAAAATATTTGCACTATTAGCTTTACCATTAATTGGATTTTTAGTTATCAGTGTTAATTCTATTTTTCAAAATATTGCAACATATAAAGAAATGGCTGAGCTTAGTCAGCTAACTAAATTATCAACAGTCTATGGTGAACTTGTTCATGAATTGCAAAAAGAGCGAGGAATGACTGCAGGTTACTTAGGCTCAAAAGGTAAAAAGTTCTCAGATAAAATTGTTATACAAAGAAATTCAACAGATGCTAAAGCTAAAATACGTGATAGCTATTGGCTTGAAAACAATTTTAATAATAAACAAATACAAGCCTTAAATTCTAAAATAAATCAAAGATTGGCAGATCTTAATACAATACGTACTCAAGTTGACCAACTCACTATATCTTTACCAGAAGCAATAACTTATTACACTCAAACAAATGCTCAACTATTAAGTATTTCAACTAATATATCTGAAATAAGTACAAACGCTTTAGTTTCAAAAGAAATAGTATCTTATTATAATTTTATTCAAGGTAAAGAGAGAGCAGGAATTGAAAGAGCGGTATTAAATGGCGCTTTTGCAAATGATAAATTTGCGTCTGGCATGTTTGTTAAATTTATCACATTGGTTTCTGAACAAAATACCTACTTCAATAATTTTAAAGCGTTTGCTAACAATGAAAATATTCAATTCTTTGAGCAACAAATGGCACATGATTCAGTAAAAGAGGTTGTTTCTTTACGAGCTATAGCAAAAACAAAAGCATCCATTGGCGGATTTAATGTTGATGCAGAACATTGGTTTAAACAATCAACAGGGCGCATTGGACAAATTAAAAAGACAGAAAATAAAGTGAGTGGTTTTTTAATTGATTTGGTTGAAAATAAAAAATCGGGTGCTTTTTCTTCATTAATCATTAACTCTATTGTCTCAATAACATTAATAGTGATTTCTTTGGCTTTTTCCTTTTTTATTGTGAGAGAACTTTGTACTCAACTCAGTGAACTCTCAATTGTTATGTCTACCGTTAGAGACGATAACGACTTAACTGTAAGAGCAAAGCTTATTGGTAAAGGTGAAATGGGTAAAGTTTCAGAGTCATTAAATTTAACATTAGACAATTTTAGTAATGCTATTAGAGAAATCTCTTCCTCAAGTTCAACACTTGCGTCAGCTTCAGAAGAGACATCAGTTACCTGTGATCATAATTTAGATTCATTGACTGTTCAACAAGGTGAAATTGCACTTGTTGCTACGGCGATAGAAGAATTATCTGCAACGGTGAAAGAAGTTGCAGGAAATATGCATATAGTGGCAAGTTCGGCTAAAAATGCAGATGAACAAGCAAAAAATGGTAGTGAAATTGTAAAAACCTCCTACTCTTCTATTGAGAAACTGGCGGCAGAAATTACTAATTTATCAAAAAAAATAACAAGCCTTCATGATAGCAGTCAAAATATAACGAGTGTTGTTGATGTTATCAAATCTGTAGCAGATCAAACGAATTTATTATCACTTAATGCAGCGATTGAAGCAGCAAGAGCGGGAGAGCACGGCAGAGGTTTTGCTGTAGTGGCTGATGAAGTTAGGACGTTAGCGCAAAGAACACAAGAATCCACTAGTGAAATTGAGAATTTTATCACTTCTTTACAAGATGATGCCAATTCTGCATTTAGTGTTATTGAATCTAGTCAGCAAATGGCAGAGGAAGTGGTTGATAACTCCAAGAAGGTAGAAGAAGCTATTTTTGGTATTACAAAGTCAGTAAATGAAATATTCACAATGACAGATCAAGTTGCCGTTGCTGTTGAAGAGCAAGCAACCGTTACCAGTAATGTTGCAAAAAATATTGTTAATGTAGAACACACTTCAATGGAATCAACAACTGGAGCAACACAAATAGCAACAACAGCAAAAGAGCAAGCTAGCCTAGCTATAACATTACAAAATATATCAAACTCTTTTAAAGTTTAATTTACTTAAACCTAACTGCAGTCAAAGTTTGTAAGTTAATATTAATATAAGATAATTCTTATTGAATGGAGGCAATATTTATCACTTTTTAATCCAGTAGTATGAGATGTAATGAATATAAAAATTAGAACAATATTTTTGTTATTAAGTTGCTTGTTTTTTGTTGCTTTAATAATGATGTCGATTGCTATTTACAATTTGTCTAATCAACATACTAGGTTAAAATCAATTGAATATAACCGCTTTTTAATGTTTAAAAAAGCAAATGAGTTAATGCAAAGTTCTGAAAATTTAACTAAATATGCCCGCCTGTACGTTCAAACACAAAATGTAAAATATAAAGACATTTATTATCAAATATTGTCAATACGAAATGGGTTGTCAGCAAAGCCAATTAACTATACTTCAATGTATTGGCAGATATCAAAATCAGAAAGAAGTAAACGTCACCCACTAGGTGAAGTATCATCTTTAAAGTTTGAAATGCAACAGCTACCCTATTTGCCTTATGAAATAGATAAGTTAGTAGAATCTGAATATAACTCTAATGATTTAGTTAATATTGAAAAGGAAGCCTTTAATGCAACGGAAGGTTTGTTTAAAGATAATTCCGGTCAGTATTTAATTAAAAAGCATCCAAACAAGTCACAAGCTATATCCCTGCTTTATTCTAAACAATACGCAGTAGCAAAAGAAAAAATAATGTTACCGATTGATGATTTTTATCAATCATTGTCAGTTCGTACAGTAAATACCATTAATGAACAAAATCTAAAAATAGACTTATCATTTAGACAAATTATGATTTGGTTATTTATTGGTTTTATCTTTTTTATTTTTATTTTAGTTATTATTAAGAAAAAAGTTTTATCGCCTATTAGAATTATTACGGCTGAAATGTTATCAACAGATAATAATGTTTCTAATATTTATGATAATTCAAGATTCTTTGATGATGAAATAGGCTTGATGGCTAAAACGTTTTTTGAAATGAAAAACACAATGGATGATGATTTAAAACGTTTAAATTTTGCATTAAGTGCAGGGCAACAAGGTTGGTTTGAATACATACCTCAAACAAAAACAATAACTGTTAGTGGTGAATATTCAGAATCATTAGGCTATAAGAAAAAACCCTACGAGGCAACGGAAGATCATTGGAAACAAAATATGCATGCAGATGATATAGAGCATGTATTGCAAGGATTAAAAGAAACGATAGACACACAAGAAGTAGTTCAATACTTATATAGAAGAAAATCTAAAAATGGTCAATGGCTTTGGATACATTCCATCGGTCAATCAGTTGAGTGGGATAGCCAAGGCAATTCTACAAGAATTATTGGTATGCTTAGTAACATATCTATTCGTAAACAACATGAAATAAGGGAAAACATACGTAGTCAAGTGTTGGAACTATTAGTAAAAGCGGCACCATTAAAAAAAATATTACAATCATTATTAACTGTTATAGAAAAAGAATATAAAGATATTAAATGTAGTATTTTATTATTAGATGATCAGAAAAAGCATTTATTAACTGGTTCAGCACCTAGCTTGCCAGATTTTTATAATGAAGCATTACACGGTATTCAGATTGGAAATAACGTTGGTAGTTGTGGTACTGCTGCATATACAAAAAGAAGAGTGATTGTTGAAGATATACAAACACATCCCTATTGGAGCGATTATAAAGAATTAGCAGAAAAAGCAAATTTAGCATCTTGTTGGTCTGAGCCCATTTTAGGCGAAGATAATAAGCTTTTAGGTACTTTTGCTATATATCACAGCGCACCTA
>Ga0209826_1002080_pt1 | contig 13462 bp, 9 predicted proteins | sample GOMGulsemesocosm_5_FD_184637 | JGI IMG/M metagenome (GOLD analysis project Ga0209826, IMG submission 184637) | Methane-oxidizing microbial communities from mesocosms in the Gulf of Mexico - GOM15C Gulf of Mexico (SPAdes) (version 2) | ecosystem: Environmental > Aquatic > Marine > Cold seeps... | reverse complement strand
TCAGCAAGCGGGTAAAGTGTTTTTTGGTGCTTGGGTGGAAATTGAAAATGATGATGGCGAACAGCTAAAATTTAAGATAGTTGGCCCAGATGAAATTTTTGGTCGAAATGACTATATTTCTATTGACTCTCCAATGGCACGTGCACTGTTGAAAAAAGAAGTTGATGACGAAGCCGTAGTGACTACCCCTTCAGGGGACAGGTACTGGACGGTTATTTCAATTTTTTATGATGCGAAGAGTTAACTCCAGTGTAAAAATAAAACATGGTTATATAGATAACTCAGGATTCATCACTAAATTGATGGTGTTTTTGCTCAAAATTTAACAGCCATGCTTTTCTATGCAAGCCGCCAGCATATCCCGTTAAATTGCCATTTTTACCGATGACACGGTGACAAGGTATAACAATGGCAATAGGATTAGCGCCATTAGCCGCACCTACTGCTCGCACCGCTTTTTTATTATTCATAAGCTCAGCCTGTTGACCGTAATAATGAGTTTCCCCATAAGGTATTTGTTGTAGTGCTTGCCATGCTTGTTGTCTAAATGGTGTACCTTGTGGATTTAAAGGTAAATTAAAAGCAGTCAACTCTCCTGAAAAGTACTGTTCAAGTTGCCGTTTTCCGATCAAGGTTAAATCGTTATCTTCATCTTTATTTGTATCTATTAAGTCAGAATTTGCAACCCTATCAATAAATTCGATGCGATAGATAGCATTATTGTCAGCAAAAATGCCAAGATCGCCTAATGGTGTAGACATCATGCTAAAAAAGGATTTTTTTATATTAACGTTCATAATGAATTCCATACTTGAAAGTGAGATATGATTGCCAAGGAGAAGCATCTTTTGACGTAGTCAATTGTCCATTTATTTACTGTTGATGGAAGAATAGATCCATTGTAACGACTAGTAAAGTTTTACACTAGTCAGATTCGGAACTGATTAATTGATTACCTGCACTAAAGTGCCATTGTTAAATTCAATCAAAGTCAGTCATTATCAGGTATACATATAAAATGGATGATTGATTTATGCGAATTTTGAAATACCTTACTACTTCTTTTTTTACCTTGTCATTAAGCTTTTCAGCGTTAGCCAACTTTACTACCTTGAACCAATTTGGTGATAACCCTGGTTCGCTCGAAGCAAGCTATTATTTACCTGAACAATATCAAGCTGGTAATGAACATTCTGCTTTGGTAGTGGTGTTGCACGGCTGCGCTCAACAGGGCGACGCACTTGCCCAGCAAAGCGGTTTGCTTGGTTTAGCGAAAAAACATAATTTTGCTTTATTGTTACCACAGCAAGGTTTGATAAATAATATTAAACGTTGCTTTAATTGGTATTCAGATGATGATTACAGCAAAGATAAAGGTGAAAGTTTATCAATAAAGAGCATGATCACTACATTAAAGCAGCAGTTGGGCAGCAATAATGTTTATATTATTGGCCTTTCTGGTGGCGGTGCAATGGCAAGCGCGATGTTAGTGAATTATCCCAATTTATTTAAAGCGGGTGCTGTTGTTGCTGGCATTCCCTTTCCTTGTGCAGATGGCTTAATTACGGGTATTTCGTGTATGAAAAATGGCCCATCACAAACCGTTGATGAATTAGTTAAATTAATTGAAAAGCTTAATCCTCAGCAAACAACGTGGCCACGACTGTCTGTATGGACAGGATCAAGCGATGATATTGTTAATCCGTTGAACTCCTCTATGATGGCGCAGCAATGGGCCAAATTATCCTCATTATCTACTGAGCCTGTTGTTAATAAAAAATCAGGCTATACCGTTACACGCTGGAGTAATGCCGCTCAAGAAGTTCAAGTTGAATTAGTTGAAGTCACTAATTTGGGGCATGGAATTATGGTCAACCCAAAAGTTGAAAATGGTGGTGAAGTCTCAGATTACCTATTAGCTTCTCCTATAAGTACAGCGATACAGGTTGTGAATTTTTGGCGGTTATCTGCATCTAATGCGAGCAACTAGATTAATAATCTAATAAAAACAGCATGTTACGCATGGTACTATAGTGCTAAATATTTTTTTAAATTTATCAGATAGAGTGTTATTAGTTGGCAAAACAGCTTCACTAACAAAATTAAAAATACTAACGAATAACATAAAACAACATGGCTATGTAGTTAACTCAGGGTTTAGTTGTAAACGTTACCTTCGAGGTTTCTGATCGAAGATCCATTGTTTTTTAGACACTGGATCCCCGATTAAAATACCACGGGGATGACGAACTTGAGTCATATGCATAGGTACGTAAAACAATTATTATTAAGGGTTCACCCATGAAACATTACAACAGAAATAGAAGTTACCTTGCTTTAGCCATTGCTACAGCGTTAACAACTAATATAGCACTTGCTGAAGAAGCTGACGCTTCTCCTGCCGTACAAGATTCGGGTCTTGAGCGTATTGAAGTGACCGCACGTAAATCACTAGAAAGCTTACAGTCAGTTCCTGTATCTGTTACTTCTATAGGTGCTGAACAATTGGCACAAAGTGGCATTAGTGTGATGACCGAAGTTCAGCAATTTTCACCTAACACTACCCTACAAAGTAGCCGTGGTACCAACTCTACCTTAACCGCATTTATTCGTGGTGTTGGTCAAGACGATCCACTTTGGGGCTATGAACCTGGTGTTGGTATTTATGTTGATGATGTTTATATTGCCCGTCCACAAGGCGCAGTACTTGATATTTTAGATGTTGAACGTATAGAAGTATTACGTGGACCTCAAGGTAGTTTATATGGGAAAAACACTATTGGTGGTGCGATTAAATACGTGACTAAAAAAATGTCTGGTGATTTGGAGTTTGATCTTGAAGCTACTTTTGGTAACTACGCCCGCCAAGACTATAAAGTGTCAGGAAAAATCCCTGTTATTGATGATAAACTTTATGTTGGTTTTGCTTTAGCTAACTTAACGCGTGATGGTTACGGTGAGTTTTTACAATCTGATTTACCTGATCAAGACTTAGAAAATTATAATAAAGATGTTTTTGCTGGCCGTGTTACCGTAGAATTTGAGCCAACAGATGATTGGTTCTTTCGTTTTAATTATGACAAAACCGTTGATGACTCTAATTCTAAAGGAGGTTACCGTTTATTACCAAGTATAGTAACTAATGCGCCAGTTCCTGACAGTGTTTATGATTCTTACACCAGTCTTCCTACATGGAATAGTGTTGAGTCAGAAGGGTATAGCTTAACAGCAGAATACTTTATTAATGATGAATGGTCTTTGAAGTCTGTAACGGCTGCTCGTGAAAATTACTCCAAAACTAATATTGATTTTGATAATACACCGGAACGCATTTTTGATGTGCCCGCTATTTATGATGATAAGCAGTTTTCACAAGAATTTCAGCTGAATTATGATGGTGAAAACCTAACATTTGTTTCAGGTTTATATTATTTTGATGGTGAATCTTGTGGCCATTTTGATGCTATTTTAGAGCACTTAGGCACAGTTATAGGTTTTCCTGGTTTAACACGTGAAATTAGTGGTTGTAATAATAGTGAAAGTTATGCTGTTTATGCACAAGGCTCTTATAATGTAACTGAAAAATTATCATTTACCTTGGGCGGTCGTTATACTCAAGAAGAGAAAACAGCAATAGTTAACAATGGATTACAATTTAAAACTGTTTATCCTGAAAGTGATTGGATTCCAGGGTATGACCGTGGAGATGTAAGTGTTCCAACAGTATTAGATGATAAAGAAGACTGGTCACGTTTTTCTCCAAGAGTTGGTGTTGAATATCAATACTCTGATGACATGATGCTTTTCGCCAGTTATTCTCAAGGCTTTAAGTCAGGTACATTTAATCCTAGAGCTAGTGGGCCAGAGCCAGCGGTTGATCCTGAAATAGTTGATTCATTTGAAGTTGGTGTTAAAAGTGAGTGGAATAATAATTTACGTATAAATGCGACAGTATTTTATCTTGATCATCAAGATAGACAATTTGTTACAGTATTGCCTACAGAAGATAGCAGTGAGTTAAGTCAACGCTTAGGCAATATTGGTACTTCTACCGCATCAGGTTTAGAGTTAGAAATTGAATATGCAGCAACAGATAACTTAAATATCTTTGCTTCTTTAGGATTAATAGACTCTTCTTTTGAAGAAGTTAGATCATTCGATGCAGAAGGTAATCCTATTGATATTAGTGATATATTCACCATAACCAATACGCCAGACACAACCGCTAATTTAGGTTTTACTTATAATGTTGAAACATCTGTTGGTGCTTTTGTTGCTAATGCCAACTACTATTACCGTAGTGACTATGCTTTAACTCCAACAAACAACTTATTGACTCAAGACGGATATGGTTTACTTAACTTAGGCATTAATTGGTACAGTAACGATGGTGACTGGACCGCTGCTCTACATTGGAAAAATATTACTGATGAAGAATACTTAGTAGGTAACTATGCATTTGTTGGTGAAGAAAATGATGATGGTAGTTTTGCACCCGGCTTGGGCGGCGATACTACGCTGATTGGTTACTACGGCGACCCATCAACCGTTTCGCTTACTGTAGGTTATTCATTCTAGTGCTAACCACTGTGTAAACAGGTATTAGTAAAAAGAAAATATAAAAAGAGCTGGTTTTTACCAGCTCTTTTTTTGATAATGAATAAAGGTTCTTCTCTAGAGATATTATTATGAATCAAGCTAAAGTCGCCATTGCCGATGATCATCCCCTGTTTCGTACTGCGTTAAAACAAGCCGTGTTTGAATGCATGCCTAATGCAGGTATTAAGGAAGCCTCGAATTTTAGTGATTTACTTGCAGTAATTGATGATACACCTGAATTAGAAATAATTTTTCTAGATTTACACATGCCGGGCAATGATGGTTTTACTGGCCTTACTCAGTTGCAAAATAATCATCCTGATCTCATTGTTATTATGGTGTCCTCGGATGAAAATTCAGACATTATACAAAAAGCCATTGATTTTGGCGCGGCGGCTTTTATTCCCAAATCTGTTGATTTGAGCACAATGGCACAGGCTATAAATACTGTACTTTCGGGCGATACATGGTTACCAAAGTATGTTGAAATGCATGGTGACAACGAACAAGCACAGGCCAATAAGCAGCTTGCCCAACAGCTTGCCCAACTTACACCACAGCAATATAAAGTATTGTCTCTGGTGGCTGATGGCCAATTAAATAAACAAATTGCTGGCATTTTAGATATTAAAGAAAACACCGTAAAGAAACATGTTTCTGCTATTTTATTGCAATTAGGGGTTTATAACCGTACTCAAGCGGGCTTGGCGTATCAGCAACTGATGCTAACGCCGCCAGAAAATATAGCCTTATAACTCTTAAAGTAATCGAGTACCGGTCTAATTTATATTAATGTACGTGCCTATGTAGATGACTCAGAAGTATTTATTAAGTTCGATATTATTGTTTGTAGGAGTGGTTTCGAGCTTTTTCCTGAGCCAACTGCATAGTCATGTTAAGTTATTTATTTAACACTTGTCGCATTAATTTCTTCAAAGCTAACGCTTTAATTGGCTTACGCATAAAATAGAATTTAGCGCTGCTAGTATGTTCTCGTACTTGTTCAGAGGGATCTGCTGAGCAAATAATACAAGGTATCTTCCAACCTTGTCTTAAGAGTGTTTTTAGTGCTAAATCGACACCATTTTTGTCATCGTCTAAATGATAATCAGAAATAATAAGCGACGGGGTAAATGCCTGTCCTATTTCGTTATACTCAAGTAAAGCGCTGTTAAGGCTCGTTTCATCTTTTATCGCCATAACATTACAGCCCCATTCAATTAACTGAGATTTCATTGCGGTAAGCATTAAGGTTTCATTATCAACTAATAGCACCTGTAAGTTATTAAATTCATTGGTGGTGTTTTCGCTAGGCGTTATTCTGGTTTGTTTATTAACTATTACTTTTGCATGACTACGAGGTAGCCTGACACTAAAGCAAGAGCCTTTTTCTAAAGTAGATTTTACGGAAATAGTGATATTAAGTAATTTGGCGATACGATCAGATATTGCTAAACCAAGACCTAAGCCAGATTTTTCTTGTGTTTGTGCTAAGCGTTCAAACTCTTTAAATATAGTCTGTTGTTTTTCTTGTGGAATGCCTGGGCCGTTATCCCACACTTCTATAATCACACTATGCTGTGTGCGCTTTACTCCTATTAGCACTTTACCTTTACGCGTTGGTTGTGAGCAATAATTAATGGCGTTAGATAAAAAGTTTTGAATGACTCGGCGCAGTAAACGTTGGTCACTTTTAATCACAAGGCTAGATTTTATGTAATTAAAGTTAAGATTTTGTTGTTGTGCAAGTAAAGAAAATTCAGTACTTAGCGGGTTAAGCATTTCAGCCACAGGAAAGTCAGCAATATTAACTTGTTGTGAGTTTCCATCAAGGCGTGATATTTCTACTAAATCAGATAATAAACTTTCAGCAGCGGTTAAAGAATGGCGGATATTAGTGGCTAGCTCTTCTAGTTCAGAGCCTTGTACCTTTTTATTGAGCATGCTAGTAAATAACGACATAGCGTTAAAGGGTTGCATTAAATCATGACTTGCAGCGGCTAAAAATCTCGTTTTACTACTATTTGCTGCTTCTGCTTCTGCCTTAGCTTGACTTAATTCTTGAGTGCGTATTAGTACTCTTTTCTCTAAATTTTCGTTGGCTTGTTGTAATGCTTTTTCTGCATTTATATGTGCGGTAATATCAGAGAAGGTGCTAACAAACCCTCCGCCAGGCATAGCTTGTCCACGCATTTCTAAAACGATACCACTGGGCATTTCTCGCTGAAAATGATGATTATTTCCTTGTCGCATATATTCAATACGTCGAGTGATATATTCATCACTCTCATCACTGCTGATTACGCCTTGTTGAGCATTAAAGCGAATAAGGTCGGCTATGGGTTTACCTACAGTTACAAAATCATCAGGGTAGGCGAGTAGCTCCACATAGCGCCTATTCCAAGCAACTAAGCGCATGTCGGCATCAACAACACTAATACCTTGTTCAATGTTTTCTACGCCTGCTTGTAATAATTCACGATTAAACTGAAAGAGCTCGTTAGCTTCATCAACAATATTAACCACATCTTCTAAAGGCATGCTTTGCTGTTTACTTGCTGCTTTCATTACCATGCGAGTTGAAGCAGAGCCTAAAACACTGGCGAGTTGTAAGCGGGTATAATCATACTGTTTATCACTGGCTGCATTATATTTGTTAGTTTGGGGGAAGTTTTGCTTAAAAGTATCGGCGGCTTCATTGTTAACAAATCGTTGTAGTAGTTGATAAAGATCTTTATGACTTAGCCCTTGTTCTAATGACTTCTGCTGCTTATCAATAAATAATTCTGCTTGTAGTTTCTCGCCGACACTACGATGGCTAAATAAAGAAATAGCGATAAAACAGCAGCTATTAGCGAGCAAGCTAAATAATAAACCGTGACTGATGTCATCTAAAAAGGTCACTCCAAATAAGGCGTATGGTTTTAGCCAAGCAAAACCCAGAAAACCAGTGGTTACCCATGTTGAATTAGGAAACAAACTAGGTAGCAGCAGCGTATATAACCAAAGAAAGCTACCGACTATCAAACCAGTTAATGCAGCTTTACTGTTTGCTTTTCGCCAATAAATTGCGCCAATTACTAAAGGGGCAAGTTGTGCTAATAGCACAAAAGACAATAGCCCAATGCCAGCTAAGTGGTTTTTTGCCGCAATAGTTCTTTCGAACACAAAAGCGAGTAGCAGTAAAAGTGCAATAGCAACGCGGCGTAAATTGAGCAATAAACCAGAAAGTTGACTTTTTTGCTTAACAAGAAAGTTTTTACGACGCAGTAATAGCGGGGTAATTATCTCCGTGGTTACCATGGTGCTTAGTACAATCGTAGCAATAATAACCATACTGGTGGCAGCAGCTAAACCGCCAATATAAACAAGCCCACCTAACCAAGCTTGTTGAAAAAATAATGGAATAGTGATGACGTAAGTATCAGCATTTACACTACCTCCTGGGAATAGATTTTGCCCTGCTAGTGCGATAGGTAAAATAAATAAATTAATCAGTATAAAATAAAGAGGGTATACCCAGCGTGCAGTTTTTAGCTCTTTCTCATGATGATTTTCTATCATCAACATATGATATTGTTGCGGCAATATGAAAATAGTGATCATACCTAAAATTGCTTGAGAAATGACGAAGTAAATACCGCTGTTTGCTGTTGCAGGCTGTTTGATTTGCTGTGTCTGAGTGAATAAATCATTAACGCCATCAAAAACAAAGAAAGTGGCAAAAATTCCCACAGCAGTTAACGCAAACAACTTAACTACTGAACTAAAAGCAATAGCTAACACTAAACCTTGATTTTGCTTATTTACCACCACCTGTCGGGCGCCAAACAATATACTAAATAAAATCAATACGATGGTGACAACAAACGTAGTGCTAATGCCGGATTGATATGAACCAGTAACAAGATCAAAACTAGTACTGATAGCGCGTAGCTGTAACGCGATATATGGAACTGTACCAAGTAATGCCACTAAAGTTACTGTTGCGGCAATCAAAGGTGATCTGTCGTATCGACAAGCAATGAAATCAGCAATAGAGGTTAGGTTTTGTTGTTTGCTGATTCGCAGTATTCGCAGCAACATTGGCCAAGCCAAGACAAAGCATAAAATGGAGCCAATATAAATTGGCGCCAACCAAGCACCTGTTTCAGCTGCTTGCCCAACGGTGCCGTAAAAAGCCCAAGAGGAACAACTAGCCCCTAAAGATAAACTGTAAACCCAAGGATGTTTTAACCACTTATTGTTAGTTTGCTTTTGTCCCCAGTAGGCAACGATAAATAGCAGCATCAAGTAGGCGATAGATAATAACGAGATAAGCCAAGTATCGAGAGAAAGCCAAACTAGCAATGTATATTCCTTAGAGTTGGAGTGTTCCGTTGGCGCTTAGCGTCAAAACTGTCATTTATATTGGAGCATATCACGAGTAAAAATTAAACACAGGGAACGAAGGTAGTACATCATTGACTTCATTTGTGCAGTAAGCTGACTAAAAGTAATAAATTATAACTGAAATAACAACGATGAATATGAGTATGATAAATAACAAATACCTAGTAGCTGCCCTAGTTTTCATTAGTTATACCCTATTTGCTATGGCTTGGGTCGGTGGTACAGCAAGCATGAATCAAATTATGGATGCCATGAACATCGACAGTTTAGCTTCTGCTAGCTTTATCAGTGGTGCGGTGACTTTAGCAAAAATAATCGGTACTTTTATTGCGGCATGGCTGGCATTAAAATTAGGTATTAAAAGAGCTTTTTTTGTTTCAGGATTATTAATTGCTATTGGTTTATTAACTCCACTTGCACCCAATTATGAATTATTGCTGTTAAGTCGGTTTTTAATGGGGCTAGGGGGTGCATTTATGATTGTTTATTTTAACCCCATTGTTATGGCTTGGTTTCCACCTGAAGAACGCCCAACTATTAATGGTATTAATGCTGTTGCTTTTAATGTTGGTACTGGTATTATTTTATGGCAAATGGCCAATTTCAATAGTTTAACTGGCAGCTGGAAAAGTACTTTAATCCTTTTTTCTTTTGTAAGCCTCGGACTTAGTTTGGTTTGGTTGTTAACTAAAGATAAAGAACAAGCAGCAAATAACAGTGATGATAAAGCTTCGCCAACAGTAAGCTATTCTTATCTTGATGGTTTAAAAGATAAATTCAATTGGGTTTATGCGCTATCTTATTCAGGTATTTTAGCTTTTTATATTTGTTTATTTACCTTTTATCCTAAAGCGGGTATAAGTCAAAGTGCTTTGGTAATAGGCTCTGGCATTGTCGGCACTTTGGCGGGCATTTTTTACAGCAAAAAATTTAAGCAGCGAGTACCAGTAATTCGTTGGTCAGGTTTAGTTGTCGTGTTCACCGTATTCGGACTTTCTTTTAGCAGCTCTCCTTTATTACAAACACTCTGTGCTATGGCATTAGGGTTCTTTATCTTTTTTCCAGTAACAGCCCTAGTTACTATCCCGCATGAGTTACCGAAAATGACAGCTCAAAAAGTCACGGTTATATTTAGTTTGTTTTATTCAATTAGTTATTTGGTGGCTACTATCGTTTTATGGACTTTCGGTAAATTAGTTGATATTAATAATGGTGATTATAATGCGGCTTTTATTCTGATTACTATATTAAGTAGTACCTTATTTATAGGTAGTTACTTCTTACCTGAAACGGCTAAACAAACAAGTGTTATAAACAATGAAAAGGAATCATCATGCGAGGCATAATCTCTCCCAAACTTAATGGCTTTATTGAGCAAGCAAATATAGCGGCTGACGAAGCCAAAGCAAGTGGCATTATTTTATCGCCTAGTTTAATACGAGAAAATATAGAGAAGCTGGCAATGTTTCTTGGTCAAGGGCCAGAACTTGCTTATGTTGAAGAAAAAACGCTCACAACGCTAAACTATGAAATGCCAATTAGGGTTTATAGCCCTGCTCCTAATGAAGCATTACCCGTGGTAGTGCATTATCATGGTGGTGGTCACATGTGTGGTCATATTGACTTGTATGATGCTATTAGCCGAAAAATTGCCACGGCAGGTCATTGTATTGTGATCGCAGTAGAGTATCGTTTGGCTCCTGAGTTCCCTTACCCATGCGGGATAGAAGACAGTCAATATGCATTAGAGCATTATCAAGAAGTGCTGAATGATGTGAAATTTAATCAACAGTTAATGATTGCAGGTGACAGTGCTGGCGGCGCTATCTGTACTACTTTAGCAAGCAACAACATTGACAATAATAAGGTCAAAATTGATAAACAAATTTTAATTTATCCTAGTGTTGATTATACCTTCTCTTCTCCTTCTGTAGATGAAAACGGTACAGGATTTCTTTTAGAGAAAAACAAAATTGACTGGTATTTTAATAATTACTTTCAAGGAAATGAAGATAGTAAACAATGTTCACCTTTATTTATGCCTATGGCCGCTAACATGCCAGAAACACTAGTTTTTACAGCAGGTTGCGATCCGCTTAGAGACGAAGGTATCGCTTATGCTGATGCATTATCGCAAGTTGGTGTTAAGGTAAAGCAGCATACGTTTGATGGTATGATCCATGCTTATATGCTGCTTGATAGTTTAGTGGTAAGCGAGTGTCAACAAACTTACCAGATAATTGGTGAGTTTATTCGTGCTTAATTAAATGCTAAACGTCAATGGCTAATATATGCCTACTCATTATTAAAGATTTCTTGAGCTGCTCTAAATGCCTCTTGTGCTGCTGGAGCTCCACAATAAACCGCACTGTGTAGCAGAACTTCGCGTATTTCTTCTTTAGTTGCACCATTATTGAGGGCTCCGCGAATATGGCCTTTTAGCTCTTGTGGTGCTTTTAGTGCTGCCAACATAGCAATAGTTACTAAACTGCGTGTTTTACGATCTATCTCTTCTCGTTGCCAAGTAGATCCCCAGCCATGATCATTAATGTAATTTTGCATGGGTTGGGTAAAGTCATCTGCATTATTAAGGGCGCGATCAACAAATTCGTTCCCCATTACTTGACGGCGAATTTGCTCGCCTGATATCTTACTCATATTTTTTCCTCAAATAAGTATCTCAATAGGAGATATTCTCAATAAAAAACCGTAGGCTAGTGTAGCGTGATACGTTTAGATTCTATAATTAACTCTCGTTATTTTAGCTATGCTAAAACTGCATCTCAGGTATTTTATCATTAATAACTATAATAATGATCATTGTGCGGTCCAAGCACCATCCATAGGCAATGAAGCGCCTGTAATACTGCGAGCACTATCGCTGCATAAAAATAAAATGAATTCTCCTATTTGGCGTGGATCCATCATTTCAGGCAATGGCTGCTTAGCTGTTACTAAGTTATATTTTGCTTGTTCAAAACTAACGTCTTGCTGCTCAGCGATATCGGTTATTTGGTTATTTATTAAAGGAGTATCTACCCAACCAGGACAAATTGAATTAACGGTAATGCCTTGCTCTGCACACTCAAGAGCAACTGCTTTGGTTAAACCAACAATGCCGTGTTTGGCGGCAACATAAGCAGATTTGTTTAAAGATGCCACTAAACCATGCACAGAAGCGATGTTAATAATACGGCCCCAACCTTTGGCTTTCATGCTTGGCAGTGATTTTTGTATAGTATGAAAGGCCGCAGTTAAATTGATGGCGATAATCGCGTCCCATTTGTTTGTCGGAAAAGTATCAACGCCTTCGGTATGTTGGATACCTGCATTATTAACCAAAATATCTATAGAACCCATCACCTCAATTGCTCTATCCATAAAAGTAGCAATAGCGGCTGAATCCATTAAATTAGCGCCATCAAATAAGGTTTTTATATTGTATTGTTCTGCGAAATCGGCAGCCAAGGCGATGCCCTCTCCCTCTTCCATTAAACCATGCATCACTAAGTTAATACCTTGCTCTGCCAATACATGAGCCGTAGCTAAACCAATACCACTAGTTGAACCAGTGATCAGGGCTGTTTCACCTTCTAACACTCTACTATTTTTTAGCATAGTTATAATTCCTATTTTGTTTTTTCTAAAGTCGAGACGTAATTGGCAACACCCGTGCCGTCCATGTTGAATACACAAGCTTAGCTTAAACTGATACTTTATTATTTAGCACCTTAGTACTACACAAGATTGAAATTTTATAGTTCCAACTGGCAGAAATTAATTTTTGAGCCATACTCAAGTAGTCTTTGTTTTGTATGGAAAAATGAGCTGAATGAAAACCTTAGTAGTTGAACCTTCGAAAACTTATCGATTATTACTTAATGAATTTTTACATGGCTTTGCTATTAACCCTCAAGAAGTTACTGATGGCGCTTCCGCGATAGCAAATATTAGCGAATATAAATATGATTTGATTTGTATAGCTATGCACTTGTCTGACATGTTAGGTGTTGATTTAGCTAAAAAAATAAAAGAAACACCAGGTTTTGAACACTGTATTATCATTATTTTTTCAAGTGAGCAAAGCCAAGAAAAGTTAGCCAAAGCAAAAACAGCACAAGTAAATTATATTTGCCAGAAAATGGCATTAGATAAATTGAAAACGCTCTTTGCTTATATCACTCAAGATGAGTTGGTTTCGTTCGATGGTACGGGCCATATTCTTTTTATTGAAGATCATATAACACAAGCAAAAATGACTTTGGCCATGTTAGAAGAAATGGGCTTAACCGCGGAACATTTTACTAATGCTGAAGCGGGGCTTAGGGCTTACGAAAAAAATAATTATGATCTTGTTTTGCTTGATATTGTACTGGAAGGCGAAAAAGACGGGGTTGATTTTATTGAAGACGTTAGGGCTAGGCAAGATGATAAAGTGTCGACTCCTATTTTAGCGGTTTCTGCTTCACTT
>Ga0209826_1002076_pt1 | contig 13482 bp, 9 predicted proteins | sample GOMGulsemesocosm_5_FD_184637 | JGI IMG/M metagenome (GOLD analysis project Ga0209826, IMG submission 184637) | Methane-oxidizing microbial communities from mesocosms in the Gulf of Mexico - GOM15C Gulf of Mexico (SPAdes) (version 2) | ecosystem: Environmental > Aquatic > Marine > Cold seeps... | reverse complement strand
AGTCAATTTATTCGCAGTCAATTTATTCGCAGTCAATTTATTCGCAGTCAATTTATTCGCAGTAATACTTCTTAGAATCAACCTTGAAAGTCGTATTTCAGTATCATAAAGCGCTAAATCAGTATTTTTATCAACAAGCTCATGAATCTGTTTACCTAAATAGGGAAATAATGTTTTATTAAATTCTGGATGTTGTTCAATCCATGTCCGCGCTTGTGCTATAGACGTTGAAAGCACTTCCATATTTTCAAGAGACGTAGCAAAGGCATCATTATGTTTACCACTAAGTAAGCCCGCCAGATCAAAACAGTCTCCTGAGTCGAGTAAAAATACAATATACTCTCTGCCATTTTCTTGGTTATAAGCAGAGACTTTAGCTCGCCCACTCACAATAATGTAAAAGGTATCAACGGCTCGATATTGTGAAACCGCCGTAGCACCTTTATTGATAGTTTCGTATTGACATATTTCAAGCATGTTTTCTAACGTTATTTCATCAACGTTAGAAAACAATTTTGATTTTTTTAATGTATCTAAACAATGCTTGTAATGAATTGATGTTTTTTGCATACATTTACTTAGCTTTCATTAATTAATTATTTATTTATTTATTTATTTATTTATTTATTTATCCAACATTGTTAGCGACTCGTTCGGTATTTCAAATGAATTGTGCTAACTCATCTTCAATAACAGCACGGACTCTTTCAACACTTTTACGCCCTTCTTCTATTGCCATTTCGGCTTGATCAAATTCAAGCAAGCCTAATTGTGATAACCTAGGTGAAATAATTATTTCTGGTACATCGCCAGCCATTCGACTACGCGTTATACGATCTTGCATTATATTAATAGAGCTAGCCATCACTTCAAATGTACCTGGGTTTTTAATATCTTGATTAAAGAATTTTGAAATCAAAAAGTTTTTTTGTTTATTAATTTCTGATTTAAGTGGCGTTGCTAGCCGTTCAAAAAAACTCGTTTCGTTTTCTTGTATTGATGCGGATCTTTCTGCACCTAACAAGCCTGTTTTAGGTGAGCTTTTCAAAAGATCGCCATTAAGGTTAACCGCAATAACAATATCAGCCCCCATAGCACGGCAAAGAGAAACGGGTACAGGGTTTATTAAGCCACCATCAATTAACCATTTATTATTAAGTTTTACAGGCGAAATTAACCCAGGGAAAGCAACAGAGGCTCGAACATTGTCAAATAAAGAGCCTTCTTTTAACCATACTTCTCTACCCGTATTTAACTCAGTAGCAACAGCAGCAAATTTTCGTGTAAGGCTTTCGATATCAGGATCACCGGTTTCTTTTCGAATAAATTTAAATAATTTTTCACCTTGAATCAATCCTCCTTTTGATAAAGACAAATCAAAAAAACCAATGATTTCTTTCCATGTTAATGTTCGACTCCATTCATCTAAAGTATCAAGTTGGCCATTTGCATAAGCAGCACCAACAAAAGCACCAATTGAGCAACCCGCAACAATATCAGGTTCAATACCCATATCTTTTAATGCATGTAAAACACCAATATGCGCCCAACCTCTAGCTGAACCACTTCCTAAGGCAATACCCACTTTTATTTTCTTATTTGATTGGTTGTTCATAAATGTATTTTAAACCTCATTAAACTCTGCGTAAAAAAGAATATAACAAAACAGGAACGACAACTAGCGTAAGTATTGTTGATGCAATGGTACCAAAAATAAGTGAGATAGCTAAACCTCCAAAAACAGGATCGGTAATCATAACAATAGAGCCAAGTATTATCGCTAATGCCGTGAGTAATATAGGTCTTAAACGTACCGCACCCGCTTCACTTACCGCTTCATGCAAAGGCATACCCTGTTTCATATAATCAAGTACAAAGTCAATTATAAGTAAAGAGTTTCGTACAACCACACCTGATAAGGCAATAACACCAATCATAGAAGGCGCACTAAAATATTGACCCATTAACCAATGTCCCGGAAAAACGCCAATCAAACCTAAAGGTATTGCTGACATGGCTATCAGCGGAATCATAAATGATTTGTAGTAACCAACCAGTAATAAATAAATAAAGAGTAGTGCAATACCTAACGATATAAACATATCTCTAAAGGTATCTAATGTTAACCTAATTTCACCATCCCATAACAATTTATACCCATCAATAGTATCGGGTACAACAGGTGCTAGCTGTAAATTAGCCGTGCTCAGTGTTGTGTTGTCAATAATTAAACCATCTAAACGGTTATCTAAATCTAAAACAGCATATAAAGGTGCTGTCTTTTTCATTTCTGCACCTACGTAAGTGACCCGTTCATAGTCTTTATGCAGAATAGGTCTATCTTGCCATGACTCGATAACATAGGTTAATTCTGACAGCGGTATTTTAATATTTGCTTTATTAGTAACATACACACGAGATAATAAGACAGGATCTATTTGATACTTTCTAGGGATATGTAATCGAATAGGCACAATATGTTTTTCTTTGCTTAGATGTAATCGTCCATAATCTTCACCATTAACCAGACGGCTTATCGCTTGAGCAACATCGACAGCGGATACACCAGATAATGCCGCTTTTTCTTTATCGACGACCAGTCTATATTCAAGCACATCTTCAACTTCAGTGTCTTTTACCTCAACAACATCATAAGTTTTTTTAAACTCTTCAACAACTTTGGCGGAGATATTACGCATTACATCGAGATCTGGTCCATAAATTTCAGCTAATAAAGTTGCACGAACAGGTGGCCCAGGTGGATCTTCAACTAACTGAATGACACTACCTGAAAAACGATTTTCAATGGTTAATATATCATCTCTCAGTGATCTAACTAATAAAATAGAGCTGATATCTCGTGATTTTTTATCGATAAGATTAACTCTAATTTCAGCAATATGTGGACCTGTTTTATTACTATTTCCTTTAAGTAAGCCATTAAAATCAATAATGCCAGATTGACCAATCCATGTTTGATAATTGGTAATATATTGATTTTTACGTAGCAAGTTTCCAATTTCACGAGTCACCTGATCGGTTACTTCAACCGGCGTATATTCAGGCATATCAATAGTAATATTAAAGGTGTTATTGTTATCTTTAGGTAACAAGGAAAGTGCCACACTACCTGATGATATTGAACCAGAAACTCCCTCTGAGCGGATAAATTGCCAAGTAGGTTGAAGCAGCGACACGCCAATAGTGCATATAATGAGTATCATGCTAACGTAACGTACTTTTCTTTTACTGAGTAGAGGTGTGATTATCCAATGGTAAAATTTATGTAAATTATCGGTTTTATCATTACTTTCTAACCCATGCCCTTCATCTGGCTTTAACCAACGATTAGCCGCCCAAGGTGTCACTATGTAGGCAACAACAAGCGAAGATAACATGGCGACAGGTACATTAAAGGCAATAGGGTAGAAAAACTCACCCACCATGCCTGTAATTAAAAGTAAGGACAAGAAAACTAACATAATGGCAAAAGTAGCTAAATTAGTTGGGTTGCCTATTTCGTTAGTGGCTAAGATCGTCACTTCACTTTTATTTTTTCCATCTAAATTTTGGTATCTTCGGTGGATGTTTTCAATAACAACTATAGCGGAGTCAACCAGTAAACCTAATGATAAAATTAAGCCAAACAAGCTAACTCTATTAATGGTTAAGCCTGCCAAGTATGAAATACCAAGGGTTAACCCTAAAATCAGTGGTACAGTCATGCCCACAATTAAGGCTTCTTTGATCCCTAAAAAGAAAATACACACAATAAATACAGAAAAAACAGCAATCACTAAATGTTCTATTAAGTTGTTAACAGAGGCATTGGCTTTTTCGCCATCATTTCTAGTGATAACCACATGCACACCTTTTGGTATCATGTTTTTTTCAAGTCGCTCAACGCGTTCAATAATATCTTCAGCAACAAATACAGCATTAGTGCCTTGTTTTTTTGCTACCGAAAAAGTTACCGCAGGCATTTCGCTATTTTTACTTTGATCAAAACGAGGATCGGCACGACCAAAAGCAAAACGAGAAAGTCTTTCTCTATCTTCATTGGGTGCGATAACAATATTAGCAATATCATTTAAATAAATAGGTTTATTATTATGAACACCTACAATTAACTGGTTAACATCATCTTCTGATGATAAAAATGAATCTAAATGAATACGGCTATTTTTACCGTTTCGCACTTGTGTATTCATGGGTACAGAAATATTAGCCAGTTGTAAGCTTTGAGTTATTTGATTTAAGGTGAGATCAAAAGCAAGTAAACGTTCAGGATCTAGCTCGACTCTTACTTCTAAATCACGCCCCCCTTTAACTTCTGTTACTGAAATTTCTTCCATAGAGTGTAAACGTTCAACCATACGATCAGCTAAACGCTTCAAAGCATAATCATTATATTCATCAGAAGACAAGGTAACAGTAATAATAGGAACATCATTAACATCAACACTTTTTATTAGCGGTGTAGAAGCATCTGGTGGTAATAACCTTCTTTTTCCTAAAACACGGTCATAAAGTTTAACTAAAGAGTCTTCAGTATTTTGACCTACTTCAAATTGAACATTGACCACAGCAAAAGAATTAAAGGCGGCAGCAAAGGTATGATCTACCCCTTTGATCTCTCTAATAATTCCCTCTAATGGGTTAATAATTAATTGCTCAACTTCTTCGGCTGTTGCACCAGGTAGTGCAACAAATATTTCAGCACCTGGTACCACTATTTGCGGGTTTTCCTCTCTTGGTGTTAACAATATGGCTAAAAAGCCCAGTAACAAACAAGTGATCATAACAAGTATCGTTAGTTTTGAGGTGATAAAAATATCCGCTAATTTACCCGAAGCATTTAATTTTAAATCACTCATTTATAGCCTCCAGTGAGGCTGAATGTTTTACAATATCCCCCTCACGAATTTGACTATTAGCGTACAATATTATTTTTTCATCACTCTCTAATCCAGCTCTAACTTCAATACCCTCTTTTATTTTAGCGCCTAGGTTAAGCCATCTAAAATACGCTTCTTGTTGTTCATTAACCACAAAAACCCCACGTAAACCACCGCGTTCAATCAACGCTGTAGAAGGAATAACAAGCGAGGATTTTTCACCTAATATAAAGTTTACCCGACCAAACATACCCGATAAAAGCCCATCATGATTTTGCAATGCTATTTTAACTTTATATCGACGTGTTGTAGAATCACCTGCAGACACTACTCTAGCAATAGTGCCAACGATACTTTCATTTAAAGCATCAATAAAAACAAAAACACTTGCGCCTTTTTTAATTTTGCTAATCTGGCTTTCTGCAATATAAGTATCAAAGAAGAGCCCTTGGCTAGATTCAATGGTAAGTATTGGTTTTCCAGGTGTGGCAAGTGCGCCTTTTCTTAAATATCTATCAACAACAACCCCGTCTACTTCGCTTGATATTTGTATGTATTGTCGTTGTGATTTAGCAATTGACAATGCCGTTTTAGCAGCGTCTAACGCATCATTAGCTCTATCTCTAAATAATTGCGTTTTGCGCATATTATTCTCTGAGATACTGCCTTTTTTAAATAAATCTTGATATCTCTCAACATCAATATCCGCATCTTGAACTGCTAATTTAGCGGTGTTGACTGACGCTTTAGCTTGTTGAATTGCCCCTTCAACATCAGAGCTATCAAGTGATATGAGTATCTGCCCTTTAGAGACTTTGTCTCCTTCTAACACTAAAATATCTTTAATGTAGCCGGTCGCTCTAGATGAAACATCAATACGCTGGTCTGAGACAACACTGCCTATAGATTTTAAATTGATAGGTAACAGTTTTGTTTTAACAGACAACGTACTTACATCCCAAATTTTTGGGAGGGGTAATGGAGCCGATTCAGATTTTTGTTCTTGACAGCCTGTTATCACAAACATTGTAATAACTAAGCAAATAATCTTTTTGTACATTTAAATATCCTATTTAAGAGGGGCAATAGTATTTTGATTCATAATAAAATCAAACATTATGTCGCTGAACACTTTTGAATAAGCTGAAAAAGATGAAACTTCGGGTATATATTTCATCACTGATTGAGAATCAAAAAGAAGCATATTAACACCAATGAGCATAAAAGCTTGTATAGAAGCGGTAATATCTTTATTAGTTTTTTGTATATTATATGTTTCAAAAACAAGTGCAGTAACTTTTTTAAATGTGTTAGCAAAAATATCTTTTGCTAACAACTGCCCTTCAATTTGATTGTTATCCATTAACTCTCTTTTAATCAAATTAGTAGAGTCAGGGTGTTCAATCATGTTTTCTAAGTGACGTGTTATATACTCCTTAAGTCTTTGTTTTGGAGTCATTGAATGCTTTACTGTAGAGAGTTCTAAAGTATTAAAAACATCTTCACAAGCTAATTTAAGCGCTTCTTGGTAAAGATGCTCTTTAGATTTGAAATGGTGATATATATTAGCTTTGCTACCACCTGCTTGCTTAGCTATTTCACTAATAGAGGTTGCTTTAAAGCCTTGTTGAGCAAAGAGTGACTCTGCAACACTAAGGATAGTTAAAGCACTTTTAGAAAACTTACAACGACTTGCTTTTATCATAGGAAACCTGATGGCTGTATTTTTCATTCACTCAAACAACTGACCGAACGTTCAGTAAGTATAACAAGGAAAATATAAACCCAAAAGTGTTAACGCTAGTAATACAGATTTATTGTTACTTTTATCATTAATATTCCAACTAATTTGAGCTATGTACTTCGTAATTGAATCCAAGCCTGTTATTATTTATTCAATTATTGAATTTTCAAAAAAACTAAAAAAAACTAAAAAATACTACTAAGGCAGCATAAAATATGTTTACAACATTAAAACAATTACCAGCAGATCCTATTTTAGGTTTGTCGGTTAAATTTAAAGCAGATAACAATCCTAACAAAATAGATTTGGGCGCTGGTATTTATAAAGATGTCACTGGACATACTCCTGTTTTAGCTTGTGTCAAAACAGCTGAACAATTTCGTGTTGATAATGAAACAACTAAAGCCTATATAAGCTCTGCTGGCTCGGCATTATTTAATGAAAAAATGACTGAGTTAATTTTAGGTGATCATAAAGTTATTACTCAAAAACGTGTGCGTACCGTGTCTACACCAGGAGGCACTGGTGCTTTACGTGTAGCAGGTGAGTTTATTAAAACTTGTACGCCAGGCGCTACTATCTGGGTAAGTAATCCTACTTGGGCAAATCATCAAGGTGTTTTTAAAGCCGCAGGTTTGAATATTAAAACATACCCTTACTATGATTATGAAAACAACAATTTAGATTTCGATGGTATGCTTGCAGCGTTAAAACAAATACCGAAAGAAGATGCCGTGTTATTACATGCTTGCTGTCATAACCCGAGTGGTATGGATTTAAGCAAAGAGCAATGGCAACAAGTAGCCGATGTAACTAAACAAATCGGTTTTATGCCTGTTGTTGATATGGCTTATCAGGGCTTTGGCGAAAATTTAGATGCTGATGCTTATGGCTTAAGATTACTAGCAAATACCGTTGATCAAATGATTATTTGTAGTTCATGTTCTAAAAACTTTGGTTTATACCGTGAACGTATTGGTGCTTGCTCAATTATTGGTAGTAGTGCTACTGCGGCAGATATTATTAATTCAGTATTACTGAATGTTGTTCGTGTTATGTACTCAATGCCGCCAGCGAGTGGCGCAGCAATTGTAGAAACTATTTTAAGTTCAGCAGAACTTACTACTCAATGGCATGGTGAGTTAAAAGAAATGCGCGACCGAATTAATGGTGTGCGTCAACTACTCGTTAATAAGCTTATTGAAAATGGTGTAACCCGTGACTTTAGCTTTATCACCACACAAAATGGCATGTTCTCATTTTTAGGTATTGATAAGGCGCAAGTACAGCGCCTTCAAGATGAATTTAGCATTTATATTGTTGGTTCAAGTCGCATTAGTCTTGCAGGTATCTCACCTGACAATGTTAATTACTTAACACAGTCTATTGCTAAAGTACTTTAATTTGCTGAACCATAGCCTATAACATAGCCTATAAAAAGCACAAAAAGGCCAGCCGTTAATCATATTAACGGCTGGCCTTTCTATTCAAGATGAACAGTTATTCAATATAAGCTGTACAACAAACTTATCGAGCCTGCAATACGTTTTAAAATTAAAACAGCATTAAAACAAAGCTAAACAATAACAACACTAAAATAAAGCTAAACAATTTTGCTTTTAGTTACAATCACACCATCCGTATCGCCATACAGGTAATCACCTTGAGAAAATTCAATGCCACCAAACGCTAAAGCAACATTTTGTTCGCCACTTGTTACAGGAATAGATTTTCGAGAACACGTACCTAAAGCATATAAAGCAACGGGAATATCGGTAATTTGAAAAGTATCTCTAATATAGCCATTAACAACGATACCGCTATAATTATTTTTCAGGGCAAACTTCATCAAGTTTTCACCCACTACCGCGTAATATTCTTGATCAACGTCAACAACAACCACTTTTCCGGTTCCATCTTCATCCCTCAAAAGTTTAATAAGATCAGCATTATTTTTATCTAATTTAATCGTCACTATTTCGCCTTGGCATTTGCTAGCACCACCATAATTGTTATAGCCTGCTCCTAATACCGATACCTTATTACTATGGTCATCACATATATCAGCGGTAAAAAATGTCATAAATCTGTCCTGTTCTTTTTTATATCGGATAATAAGCCAGTATTCTAGCATTAAAGGAGTGTTTTTTATTAAATTTTGCTACTATATATTCATTAATAATGGGTGATTATGCATTAGGCGTAAATTATATGAAAGTAGTAACAGGCGTAGTGGGTAACGACATCCATGTGGTGGCTAATCGATTAATAGAGCTTTCTCTTGATGCCAGAGGATATGAAGTATTCAACCTTGGGGTTAACACCTATTTAGAAGAGTTTTTTGATGCGGTAGTAGAAACAGGCGCTGAAATATTAATGATCTCTTCTCTAAATGGTGAAGCCGAAGGCTGGAGCCGAGAAGTTAAGCTACTTAAAGCAAAATATAAAGGCTTAGATGATTTAATTATGATGATCGGTGGCAACTTAGTAGTTGGCACGGGCAACGCTGAAGATATCATTCCACGATATAAAAACTATGGTTTTGATATTGTTTGTCACCAAGTTGACTTAAATACAGGTCTAGACATGTTAGAAACCTTGCTTGAAGAGCGAAGCATTAAATCTAGCAATACAATAAAGAATACAACTAAAAATAAAACCAAGAATACAACAGAGAGTAACGATTAATGAGTTTGCTGCAGGAAGAAAGAGAAATCATTCTTAGTAATGAGTATGTCGATAACTTTGACTTTGCTGAAGTGACAGAGTTTGTTAAAAATGCCAGTAAAGATTTATTTATTTCGCACCACTTTAAGAATAAAAATAATAAAAAAATGCTGGTTCAGCCTAGAGGCGGCTTTCCAACATATAAAAAGCAATTTGCCTTAAATGAATTTTTTGTTAAAGCGAATGTAGATGTTTTACCTTTAACCATTGACTCAAATACCCGCTTAAATGACTATGCTACCGCTAAAAAAATGTTACGTTTAAGTGAAGAAAATGACGTAGACATGCTAAATGGCTATCCATTAGTTAATCATGGTTACAGAACAACACGAAAAATGATCACTCACTTTAACAAGCCTGTGAGTTTAAGACACGGTACGCCTGATGCAAGGCTACTTATTGAAACAGCGATTGCCTCAGGTATTTTTGAAATAGAAGGCGGACCAATAACCTATTTATTACCTTATTCAAAAAACTTCCCTCTTGATAAAGCCTTTTTATACTGGAAATATGTTGAGCGTGTTTGCGCTAATTATTCCAAACTGAATGAGCCTATCAATAGAGAGTCATTCGGGCCATTAACAGCTACCTTGGTACCGCCATCAATTACCATCGTTATTCAATTACTTGAAATGTTACTGTCGTTAGAAGAAGGTGTTAAGTCATTTTCAGTTTCTTTTGCTCAGCAAGGTTCTATGAACCAAGACATAGTTACTGGCGCGGTGATTAAAAAATTAGCAAAATATTATGCGGAGCAAATTAACTGTGGTGATGCCACCATTAATTTAGTGTATCACCAATGGATGGGCGCCTTTCCAACCAATAAAGATCATGCTGAACAGCTTATTAATATGGCAACAGTTATTGCCTCAATGGTTGGTGCAGATAAAATAATTACCAAAACCCGCGAAGAAGCGTCAGGTATTCCAACCAAAGAAGCCAATGCAAAAACAGTAGCAAATACTCAGTATACGCTAGGTATTTTAAACGGCTTACCTAATGTGGTTGATGAAGAAGAAGAGGAAATGTTAACGCTGCAAGTCAAAGCGATTATGGAAGCAGTCTTTAATGATCCTGCTGACACCTTGTGGCGTAAAGTTTTTAATTCAATTAAAAATGGCATTATTGATGTCCCTTTTTCACCGCATATTATTAATCATAATAATATGATCACTATTCGAGATGCCAAGAAAAACATCAGAATTATAAAAAGAGGCAATGTACCCATACCAGATCGCTGTTACGCCTATGATAAAGCGCAATGTGATTTAACCAAAGACACTACTAGCATTGTTAATGATATTATTCATGACATAGGAATTATGCAATGAGCACCTTAAAAGCAGAAAACAGCAAGAATAAACATAAGTTGCTCATTGATGTGGGTAGTACATATTTTAAGTTAAATACTAACGACTCGTTAGAGCAACATTTTCGAGACTTTAATAAAGACATTCTCGATGATTTAATGCATAAATGTGGCGACACTATCAGTCAGTATGATAAAAAAGATGTTCATATTTGCTCATCCGCTAATGGCGGTTTAACCACGCTAATTATAGGGATCACCAATACTTTTTCGTTAAAGTATGCCACTAATATCGCCTTCAACTCAGGTATTAATATTATTGATACTGTGCTTTATCAAAACATTGAAGATTATTCGTTACCTAGTGACTTAATTGATGTGGTTATTATTGTTGGTGGCATCAACTCAAATGGTGATGTTTTTTCTGAGAATTTATATAACTATTTAGCGCAATTACGTTATTCAAATATTGTTTTTGTTGGCAATAAACTTGATGTGCCAGCAATAGAAAAAAACATTAAAAATGTGGACGTTTTACCTAATATTATTGATGACAGATTACATATTGTAGAAGATCATTTACGCGAATATTTAACTAACCTGTATCAAAAAGATATTGAAGGCAAAGAAGATGTTAAACATCTCTACAATATTACCTCAAATCAAATCTATCCAACGCCTTATATTGTTAATAAAACACTGCCATTAATTAATGCCAAATTTTCAGTGGTAAACCCTTTTATTTTATTAGATATAGGTGGCGCAACCACAGACATTCATTACTCAAAAGACTTAGTAGACGACAACATTGTCACTGAAAATGAATACGACAGGTTAGTGTTTAAAAAGCTTGGTGTTTATAAGTCTAAGCAATCATTAATTTTTGCCGCTAAAAATAATGAATTTGTATATGAATTACTTATGCACTTAAAAGTAACCGAAAACATTTTTGAAGAGCAAAGTGATAAGGCAACTAAAGTGCTGATGCAACTCGCCATATTTTTAGTTTTATGTAAAATTTCACACTATAGAAAAGCTTATATCAACTTAAAACTGCTTTCGATAAACTCTATTGTATTAACGGGTGGCATTACTAAAGTATTATCAAGTGAAGAAATAGAAAATATTATTTCGTTTTTCTACAAAAAAATTCTCAACTCTGCCCATAATCCAAGTACGGTTCTTGATAGTAATTATGATATTTGGACGCTTGAAGCAGCTGCCCTGCCCCTTTAAAGAAAGAAAAAAGAGGAAAGAAACATGTCAATAAACTGTATAAGAACATTACTTGAAGATGCAGCTCACAGCGATAAAACAGCTATTGTGCACAATGAAGCACATACTAAAAAAGAGATTAGTTATGCTGAGTTGTTTACCAAAGTAAACCAAGTTGCCTTTTATTTAAACGAGCTAGACTTACCTAAAGACTCAAGAATAGGGATTTATTCAACAAAAGGTATAGAGCAAGTTATTGCAATATTAGCAATACTCTCAACAGAATACACGTTAGTACCATTAACCACGTTACTTAAACCTGAGCAGGTAGAGTACATTATTAATGACTGTAATATTCAATGTATTATCACTGATAAAGTAAAGTTGGAAAGCATTGAAGAAGTCAACTTTGATGGTCATGTTATTTCTTATGAAACCGCTAGCAAGGGAATTGCCTCCTTTGATGAAATATTCAAATATTACAATAAACCGTATGTTTGTGACATTAATGGTCATAGCAATGCAGTAATCACTTATTCTTTCGGTGTATCAGGTACACCAAAAGGTATTGTAATATCTCATCGAAATTTAATTGATTCTGCACGTGTTGCTGCTCAATATTTAAAATTATCTCATGACGATGTTATTTCAGGGGTGCTTATTTTCAACCTTGATTATGGTTTGAATCAAATTTTTTGTACTTTATATAAAAAAGCAACCTTGGCACTACATCGCTTTATTTTGCCCGAAGATTATTTCAACCACCTGATTAACGATAAAGTAACCGTATTACCCTTAATGCCCGTTAATATTTCACAATTGTTTGATGGAATAGAGCGCATACCCAGTGCCGAATTGTTTTCATCCGTGAAAACAATTACCTCATCAGGCGGCAATGTTACTGCCAAAATGATTAAAGATTGCAAAAACACCTTTACTCAAGCTGACTTCTATTCCATGCATGGTTTAACGGAAGCTTTTAGATCAACCTACCTTGATCCATCACAAGCACAAATAAGACCTGACTCTATTGGTAAAGCGATCCCTGATGTTGAACTTTACGTCATCAATGAAGAAGGTAAAGAATGCGCCGTACGTGAAGTGGGCGAGCTAATCCATCGCGGTGGTTATATATATCGAGGCTTTTGGAATGCACCTGAACAAAATGCTCAACGTTTTAAATCAGTACAAATACTGAAAGATGTTATCAATTTAGAAGGCCAATTAACCGATGAAACGGTCGTTGCTACAGGCGATTATGTTTACAAAGATGAAGAAGGTTATTTCTATTTTGTTTCCAGACAAGATGACATGATAAAAACCAGAGGCTTTAGAGTTTCTCCGCTTGAAGTGGAATCAGTGGTTGCTAAAAACATTCCTCAGATTGAAAAATGTGCCGTTTTTGGTTTAGATAACGAACTTATCGAAGAAGAAATTGTGATGGTTTATTCTGCGGCTAGCGAGATAACTGAAAAAGAAATATTGTTTGAACTTAAAAAGCATCTTGCTTCATACATGATCCCAAATCGAGTTATTTATAAAAAATCACTTCCGCTCATTCAAAGTGATAAAAATCAAGTAAATAAAGA
>Ga0209826_1002074_pt1 | contig 13483 bp, 12 predicted proteins | sample GOMGulsemesocosm_5_FD_184637 | JGI IMG/M metagenome (GOLD analysis project Ga0209826, IMG submission 184637) | Methane-oxidizing microbial communities from mesocosms in the Gulf of Mexico - GOM15C Gulf of Mexico (SPAdes) (version 2) | ecosystem: Environmental > Aquatic > Marine > Cold seeps... | reverse complement strand
TCAGAAACAACAGTGAAATCGCCTTGAATACGTTGCTTTAGATCCACTAGCACTGCTGATACTTGCTCACGGTTTAGTTTTTTTACATGAAGCGCCGTACGGTAATCATTATTAATGGTCTCACCAACATTTTGACCGACTATGCTAATAAAGCCTTCGGCTTCACTTAATCCAACAACATCTTGTAATGTGCCTGATAACTGTCTTAATAGTTCACGTAGGAAACCATCTCGTTCTAGGGGTAACTCAATCTCTGATAATTTTGTTATATTTTTATTCAACCTCAACCTCTTTCAAGTTAACTGCCATGACGTTTTATTACAATACACCAGTACAATATATCTTAGTCTAAAATGAGAATAAAATGGATAAGCCTTAAATTCAACTTACAAGTACAACAGGGTTAAATTTTCAATTAAAATGTTTGTTACCATACCTTGAGGCGCTCTAAAGGAAAATCGTTTCTAGGCCGAGTATTTAGTCGCAAAGCTATTTTCACCAAGCTATGCGTGACTATAAACAGATAGTTTTCACTTTTATCAGTAAACATTGCCTGAGTAAGCCATCAGTGTTTTCATTTGATCCTCTCTACCAAGGCAAACATGGATCAACAAAGTAAATCTTCATGTTCAAGTTTTGTAACATTGTTTTATATTGAGATATTTCTGAACCGCGATCGATAAGCGTAAAAAAGCTGGGAAACTCATTCATTTGCTCTTAAAATCCACCTACGCAGCCAACATTATTGACGTACGCTTGAATTAATCGAGCCCAACTCAGCCTTTTATAAATAATAAACAAACTCAGGCAATTCACCCAAATCGTTATTTACACGCTCTATCAGCAACTCAGTATCTTGTTCTATTTCGGCAATATCATTCATTCCTTCAAAGACTAACCAATCTCGCAACTCTTCGGTCGAATAAGCAATATCAACGTGTGCTGTCTCATCTTTGTAGGCCACTTGAACTACAACCATCAATAACAGCATTGCTACAACAGCTGGAAAGGCCTGTAAAACTTGCGCAGGGTCTGTAAAACGCTGAATAATTGTTTGCCACCATGGAGAGCTTTTTTTAACTATTTGAGCACTAGCAACTGAGCTGGTGATTTTCTCACTCAAGCTTTTCTCTGCGGCTAAGCTCCACAGTGGCTCAGACGAAATGAAGCACTCTTTGAAGGTTAACTCATCTGCAGCCAACATGGATAAAGCCAAGCTAAGTTCTTTATCTGCTGCAATATATTCACTTACCGCCTGTTGATTAGAAATAGGCCACGATTGCAAATCAGCGCCATAGCCCTCCATCATGTTTAATATCTGTTCACGGTTCATCATCAACATACTCCCAACTGACTGTCTTGCTGTCTTTTATTTCTCAATTTCCGCTTCGCCCGCGCCAGTAATGAGCTGGTTGCTTCTAGACTTAAATCAAGCACCGTAGCAACTTCGGCAACGCTTAATCCATTATTCATAAATAAACATAAGGCTGTACGCTGTCGTTCTGGTAACTCACTTAACGCTTGATGAAACCACCGTTGTTGCTGTCTACCTAAAAGCATTTTATCTGGGCTGTTTTCACAAGCAATATCGTGTTCATGCGTTGGCATAAAAGCATCACGTTTCTTCTTTCGCAAAAAATCTATCGTTGCGTTATAAACTATTTTATATAACCAACTTTTAACACTGCCCTTACTGTCAGACCAGCCGCTAGCATGGCGCCATACGCGTAAAAATGCTTCTTGAACAATATCTTCTGAGCAAGAAAAGCTAAGGGTATAACGTGTTGAAAACTTAACCAAACTCGCCAAGTAGCGTTGAACTAACTCGGCAAAAGCCGCTTGCTCATTATTACTCACTTGCTCTATGAGTTGTTTATCACTCAATAAGCTTAATTCATTCACGTTTATTTATACCACTTAGCTTAATCACCGATTACTTCTTACCTCTATCCGTACGCGCTTGCTTTAGTTCATCATGCGAAACCAGACCATTTTTATCGGCATCCAATTTATTGAACCAGTTCAAACGTGACTGTTTGTATTCTTTAGGTGTGATGCTCCCATTGTTATCAGCATCCATTTTTGAAAACATTTTACCTGTACGGTCATATTTGCTGCCATCGTCAGCCTTTTTTCTGTGATCTTTTGCTGTTGAGTGACTTTTCCTCCACCCATTATGCATATACTCTTGCTCAGTTACCTTGCCGTCTGCATTATTACCATCAAGTCTTGAAAACTTCTCAATCGCCTTTGCCTGTGCTTTATTTACTGCTGCATTTACGTACTCGTTTTTTGTAAGCGTTCCATCTGAGTTTGCATCTAAGGTTTTAAACTTTTGCTGTTTCTTTTCTGCATGACGAGCTTTCTTTTTTTGCTTATACTCTGCTTTACGCTGCTCGTTATGTTGTTTGAACTCGCTCATTTCAAACACCCCGCTTCCATCCTTATCTATACGCGCAAAACTTTCATTAGAGTTTGCATTAAATTCAGTTAAGGAAATATTCCCATCGCCATTTTTATCAAATTTATTAAAAAAATCATGGGAATTAGGCTTAGCCATCACGGCTCCTGTACTCAGCAATAAGCTCCCTGCGATGAATGGTAAGATTCTTTTGTGTTGCATATTTAGCTCCGTGTTTATATATGTAAGTGGCTTTCAGAACGTTTTAGTCAGTTCCTACAATATATAACGGGGCTCAAGCGAAAAACGGTTGCTAGCCATCTATTATTTTTTATATTGCCTGCCCATTTGCCCAGTATAAAAGCCAATATCATTAACTGTTCGGCAACTTAATAACCCACTGCTGACCACCTAATGAACCGCTCACTGATTCTAAATGACCACCATATAGCGACACCAATTCATTAACCACAGCCAAGCCAATACCGTGTCCATTAACAGTCTCATCTGCTCTAATCCCCCGTTGCAGCACGACTTTCAGCTCTTCAGCGAGGATACCGGGGCCATCATCTTCAACAATAATTTGAATACCAGAATCATCCAGTATTTTGATGCTACATATGACCTGTGTATTAGCCCATTTGAATGCATTATCCAGCAAGTTACCGAGTAGCTCATAAAGGTCACCCCGCTCAGCATTGAATTTAATCCCACCATCAAGGTTCAGGGTGATGTTTAGTCGTTTATCCACATAAACTTTACTAAGCGCATCGATTATTTGTTTAACAATGGGCCGTAACAACAATGGAGTCGACAAGGTTTGGTGCCCTTTTGCAGCCGCTTTTTGAAGCTGGTAGTCTACTAACTGTCGCATTTGTTGCGTTTGAGTTTTCAGCATTTTAATATCCGTACTATCCAACTGGCCCGCTGTATACAACCCTGTGAGTACGGATAAGGGTGTTTTTAGGCTATGCGCTAAATCAGCTAAGGTATCTCGGTAACGTTTAAGGTGAGTGCGTTCATTATTGATCAGCCTATTCAGCATGCCTGCAAGCTCTTTGAGTTCATCACTATAATTGTGATCCAGCTGTTGCGTAGTACCTTGCTGAATACGTTCAAGGTCGTTAACCATTAATCGAAGTGGTTGTAAGCTTTTTCTGATAATAATAAACTGCGTTAAAATTAATAAAAAACCAATACCACCGAGCCACTGCCAGAGCACCGAGCGAAACCCTGCAACCTGACTATTCATGCTTTGGCTAGATTCAACCACCACGAACTCAAACGTCCTTATCTGCCCCACTGAGCCTTCTAAAATAGCCTGATAATGCAAGGCGATACTCTCTTGATTAGACACCTTACTTTCAATATACGTATTAAACCCGGTTATCAAATTATTCAGCGGCTTAATATTGACGCCTGCAGACGATGAACTGCGCCAAGCTAACTTCCCATCTACACTAAAAATATATACATAGAGGCCAGAATCAAGTTGCCTAAAACGCGGGTCTGACAAGATTGAGCGCATAATTAATTGATTATTTTGAGACAGTTCGGATTCTGCCAATATGGCGTACAAGTGAATTTGTAAGCGTTCATGAAGCGCCTTTTTAGCACCATTTTGATAGGCTTTATCCAACACAAAACCCGCCAAACCCAAAAAGCAGAACAACACAAAGCTAGCCGAGATGATGAGCCTTGATTGTATACTCGTACTCACACCCTGCCCTTAAACTAACTATTGAGTGAAATTGAAAAGCGGTAACCTCGACCACGCAGGGTTTCAATCGGTTTTAATTCGCCACTTGGATCAAGCTTTTTTCTTAGACGCCCAATAAAAACCTCAATCACATTACTGTCACGGTCGAAATCTTGGTCGTAAATATGATCAGTGATTTCACTTTTTGAAATAACCCGCCCAGAGTGCAACATCATATATTCCAGCATTTTATATTCATACGCCGTTAACTCGATAGCTTGATCAGCCACGACCACTTTTTGCGCATTGGTATCTAATTGAATCGAGCCACAGACAAGAACCGCACTGGATAAACCTGCTGAGCGTCGAATCAACGCATTTAGCCGCGCTAAGAGCTCTTCATTGTGGAAGGGTTTAACCAAGTAATCATCAGCTCCTGCTTCTAAGCCTTCAACTTTTTCTTCCCAACGACTTCTGGCTGTTAATATGATAATAGGACATTGAACTTGCTTCCCACGTAACCGCTTAATCACCTCAATACCACTGATATCAGGCAAGCCTAAGTCGATAATGGCAACATCCAAAGGAAACTCCGTTGCAAAATAAATAGCCTCTTCACCATTAGTTGCAACATCAACCGCATAGCCTTTTTTTTCTAATAAGACCTGCAGTTGGCTTTGCAATGCTAAATCATCTTCTACAACAAGTACCCGCATATTAACTCCCAAGTAGCCTATTTATTCTTGCTCAGCCTTAATATGGATTTTTTTCACATGGCCACCATTCGTTAATACTTTTATAACGTGTACCGGAGTTGCACCTATTTTTTTTGTTTCCGCAGCAAGCACCTTACCTTGTTTATTTTTCTTAACTTGTTTAACTGCTTGATCAAGTGTCACCTGTTGTTGCGCCAACACAATATCGTCCGTATTAGCCAAAATGGTTGGCGACACCATTAAAACCAACAAGAGTAATAAATATTTTATTGAATGGCTCATAGTTTTCCGCAAGTGCTGTGTAAATAAATTAAGTTTAATCATTTTGAATGAATTCTAGCTGAATACTCAAGTCCTTTAGCGCAAGACCGTACTCCCTTCTATCGTAGACAATTGATGTGCAAACTCAGCCACCGCGACGCCTATATTTTTTGCTAATTGCTCAATGAATGGTTTTTGAGCAGTGAAATCAACAATTTTTTCTGCGCCTATTTCATTCTTAGCTACCGATTTAACATGACCAATACCATCACTTAAACCCAATTTAATACTGTCTGAACCGGCCCAAACTAACCCACTGAATAAATCAGGGTTATCTTGTAAACGATCACCACGGCCATCTTTTACTGCTTGAATAAACTCATGATGAATATTGTTTAGCATCGTTTGTACGTGTTTACGCTCGCCTTCATTAACATCTGAGAACGGGTCTAAGAAACCTTTATGTTCCCCCGCTGTATATAAGCGACGCTCAACACCCAATTTTTTCATTACATCAGTAAAGCCAAAACCATTCATCACGACGCCAATAGAACCAACAATACTCGATTCATTAACAAAAATTTTGTCAGCGGCTGAAGCAATATAGTATCCACCCGATGCACATAAATCTTCAACGACTGCATGAACCGGTATATCAGGGTGACTTTTTTTCAAATCAATAATAGCCTGATAAACATAGCTTGACTGCACCGGACTACCACCCGGTGAATTTACACGTAAGATAATCCCTTTGGTATTAGGGTCTTTTACTGCATCGTGTAGGCTTTCAATAATCGTATCAGCATCGGCCTCCCCACCTGAAACAATAATACCTTTCACATCCACAACAGCCGTGTGAGGACCTTTCGTTAGGTTGACCCCTTCACTCATTGGCGACAATGTAACGCTGGTGATAACAACAATGTAGGTAAGAAATAAAAGCTTAAAGAAAATACTCCAGCGACGATTTCGACGCTGTTCAACCACCGATGCAAGGGCTACCTTTTCAAGCACCGAGCGCTCCCATTGTTCGTCGTTTTGGTTTGTTGTTTGTTTGTTAAATAAAGCCATGATTAATCCTTAAATAATTCCTTTAAATTGTTTATACAACACAATGGTTGGTATTCAGCTAATACTTTTTCCGAGTGCGCACCGGTCGTTACTCCAATACTAGCAATCCCCGCATTATTTGCCATTTTTAAATCCAGACTCGAATCACCAATCATAATGGTTTTTTCAGGACTTATTTGACTGGCTTCCATAATATCAAACAGCATATGGGGACTGGGTTTAGATTCCATCACATCCGCGCACCTCAAGTACTGGAAGAAGTGACGCGTACGAGTACCATCAATTGCTCTATCTAATCCCTGCTGCCCCTTTCCTGTTGCAACTGCTAAGGTTTTATCTAAGCGCATAAGCTCTTGCAACACGGGCAGTGTATCAAGAAATAGATCATTCTTGGTGATCGGTTTAGCTTGGTAGCGACGCCTGTAAGCCTCCACCATTTTTACCTTTTCTGACTCAGTCATGCTTGGAAATAAGGTTAGCATCGCCTGCGACAGACTAAGCCCAATAATATCTTTACACGCTTGCTCAGAAGGTTTAACTAAATTCAGCTCTTCAGCAACGTAGATCAGACAATCCACAATCCAATCGATGGAGTTAGCTAAAGTGCCATCCCAATCAAAAATAATTAACTCATAATCTCGTATCATAGTGTCTTTAGAAAATCTGCTAATTCATCATCAAGCGGCGCCTCATAACAGACTGCCTGCTCGGTTAATGGGTTTATAAACTCAAGTTTACTCGCGTGTAAAAACAACCGTTTCAGGCCTTGCTCTCTGTAAGCTTTATATTGAGCCGGCGTTGAATAACGCTCATCACCCGCTATAGGGTTACCTAAGTGCTTCGCATGCACTCGAATTTGATGTGTTCGTCCTGTTTTAGGGGATGCCGACACTAAAGTAGCTCGCTTAAAAGCTTGTAAACGTTTAAACACCGTTGTTGATTTCTTTCCATCGGGGTGAACTCGCACACGATGCTCGCCACTGTCTAGCGTACGTTTTTCTAGCGGTGCATTCACCGTTTTCTCCTGCTGGTGAATAACCCCACAAACTAAAGCGGTATACGTTTTACTGATGGTTCTATTACGCAACAAGGTTTGTAAAGCATTCAACATTTTTCGCTTCTTCGCAATCATTAAGCAACCCGATGTCGCCTTATCTAAACGATGCACCAGCTCTAAGTAACGCTCATCTTTACGTAAAAAGCGCAGCCCCTCAATAACACCATGATTATTTGCGGTGCCACCATGAACGGCTATCCCCGACGGCTTATTCAACACAAGCAACTCATCATCTTCATAAATAATGCGTTTTTCTAACTTCTCTAGCATCCATTTTGCGGGTTCAGTCTGTTTTTTCTCATCAACCTTAACCGGTGGAATTCTAACGATGTCTTTTAATTTAAGCCGGTAGACATTTTTACACCTGCCTTTATTAATTCGCACCTCACCACGCCTAATAATTTTATAAATATGGCTTTTAGGTACACCTTTAAGCTGTGTAATTAAGAAATTATCAAGGCGTTGGCCCTCTGAATTTTCATCAATTTCGACGTATCGAACCTGATCATATGACTCTATTTTCATATATTTTAACTTTACTACTTATCTGATTGATGTAATTGATTTTATTTGATATAGTCCGAAACTAATACAATACACGTAAAGACTGTATTGAACGGCGCTAATCATAATAACGCTTGTCTGTTAGCAAGGCTAATCAATCGTTTAATTACGCTACAAAAGAACATGAATGTTGCAGTTTATAACTGGCATTCAAGCGGGTTTTATTTTGCTCAACCCAAGATGAGCGAATTTATTTGCCCAGCAGCAACAGAATTTAATACGGACATCGAAAAAAGCTAATCATAAATCAAATAAGCTGATATGTCTGATCTAGTGAGAAGTAACCTTTACAAAATTAAGGACACTCGGTTCAAATAAAAAGAGCAATTACAAGTATATGAATCAATTAAATACACCTCACAAGCAAATTATTTCTGTGCTCCCTGCGGCATTAGGAAAAGAATTTAATGAAAAGAATGTTAATCAATGCAACCCATACAGAAGAACTAAGGGTTGCACTTGTCGATGGACAAAAACTATATGACCTCGATATTGAGGTTCCAGCAAGAGAACAAAAGAAATCAAACGTCTACAAAGGAATTATTACCCGCGTAGAGCGCAGCTTAGAAGCTGTTTTTGTTGACTACGGCTCAACTCGTCACGGTTTCCTACCGTTTAAAGAAATTTCTGGTCTAGCGATCGGCTTAGACACGCATGAAATAAAGGATAAAAACCAAATCAAAGAAGGGCAAGAAATTGTCGTTCAAGTTGAAAAAGAAGAGCGTGGAAACAAAGGTGCAGCACTCACCACTCAAGTAAGTCTAGCAGGCAGTTATTTGGTATTAATGCCTAACAACCCCGGTGCTGGTGGTATTTCTCGCCGCATTGATGGCGATAACCGTTCAGCTTTACGGGAAGTGCTTGATCAATTAGAAATCCCTGAAACCATTGGCCTTATCGTAAGAACGGCTGGTGTAGGAAAATCAGTTGAAGAGTTGCAGTGGGATTTAAACTACTTAACCAACCTCTGGGATGCCATTAGTCGCGCTTCAGAAGACCGCAAAGCACCTTATCTAATCTTTCAAGAAAGCAACTTCATTATTCGCTCTATTCGTGATTATTTGCGTGAAGATATTGATGAAGTCCTTATTGATAATGCCGCATCATTCCACTTAGCACATGATTTTATGCAACAAATCATGCCTCAGTACTTGTCACGTGTGAAGCTTTACGAAGACACCGTTCCATTATTTACTCGTTACCAAATTGAAAGCCAAATTGAAACAGCTTATGGGCGTGAGGTTCCGCTTCCATCAGGTGGTTCAATTGTTGTTGATCCAACTGAAGCATTAACCTCGATTGATATTAACTCGGCTCGTGCAACAAAAGGCAGTGATTTTGAAACCACCGCGCTAAATATCAACCTTGAAGCGGCTGATGAAATAGCCAGACAATTACGCATCCGCGATATGGGCGGCCTTTTTGTTATTGACTTCATTGATATGGGACCAAGCAAGAACCAGCGCATGGTTGAGGCTCGTATTAAAGAAGCGATGAAGCATGACCGCGCACGCATCCAATTTAGTCGCATCTCTCGTTTTGGCTTATTAGAAATGTCACGCCAACGTATTCATTCATCACTGACTGAGTCAAGCCTTCCTGTCTGCCCTCGTTGCCACGGTCAAGGCACGATACGTAGCGTAGAGTCTCTATCTCTATCCATCATCCGCATCTTAGAAGAAGAAGCAATGAAAGAGCATACGGCTCGTGTTGTTGTTCAGCTGCCTATTGATTGCGCCACCTTCGTGTTGAATGAAAAACGTACCGAAGTGGAACAAATTGAAAAAACACACAACGTATCACTGGTCATTGTGCCTAATAAACACTTAGAAACACCACATTACGAGATCGAACGTGTTCGTACCAAAGAAGTTAAAAGCGACAATGTTCCTAGCCATGAACGTGTTCCACACGAAGAAATTCGTGAAATCCAACCGTACCAACGTGAAGCACAAGTTCAACAAAAAGCCGTTGTACAAAATGTAATGCCTGGGACTCCACAGCCTAAGCCTGCTGCTGCAGAAGAAAAACCTTCTAGCGATGGTTTCTTTAGACGCATATTTAACAAAATCATCCCGTCTGCAAATAAGGAAGAAGTTCAGCAAGAAGAGAAACAAGCGCCTAAAAAACCTCAACAAAACCGCCAACAACGCCCTAAGCAAGGTGAAGGTCAAGGGCGCAGCAGAAACAGGAACCGTCGTCCTAATAACCGACAAAACCCTAACAAGCCTAAAGATCAACAAGGCTCAAAACCGAATAAGGATCAACAAAGTACGAGCAATAATACACAAGCTCAAAATAAACCCGTGCAGAATAAGCCGGATCAAAACACTGATGAAAATGGTGAAAAAAAATCAGCGCCTAGAAAGCGTCGCAGATCTCGTCGCTCTTCTAGCAACAATGAAAACAAAGGTAACCAGCAACCTAGAAATGATCATAACAATGAAAAACAAGGCGAAGAAAAACCTACTGATTCAAAGCCGCAAAACAATGTTAATGAATCCAGAAATAAGCAAGCTGACAGTGTAACCACAGCGCCTAGCCAGAAACCGTCTTCAAACGATAGTAAGCCTCAACTGGCCCCTGCTAGCGCTCCAGTTGAAAACAAGGCGACTGAAAGTAAAGCTCAACAAATGGACCCTAAAGCCTCCTCTCAAAGCAAACCAACTACTGAGAATAAGCCTAAACAAACTAAAGCTAGTACGCCCGTTGAAAACAAACCTATGACTGAAAGCAAGTCTCAACCAGTGGATACTAAGGCTCCTTCTCAAAGCAAACCAGCTACTGAGAATAAGCCTAAGAAAACTGAGACTAGTGCGCCAGTTCAAAACAAACCAGTGACTGAAAGCAAACCTCAACAGGTGGATGCTAAGCCTTCGTCTCAAAGTAAACCAGCTGCTGAGAATAAGCCTAGACAAGCTCAAGCTAGTACCCCGGTTGAAAGCAAACCAGTTACCGAGAATAAGCCTAAAAAAACTGAAACTAGTGCACCAGTTCAAAACAAACCAGCGACTGAAAGTAAACCTCAACAAGGTGATGCTAAAGCGCCCTCTCAAAACCAAGCTACAACCGAGAGCAAGCCTAAGGAGCAAGCGAATAAATCTGGGGTGCGTCATCCGCACCGAAGACGTCGCAGCTCTGAGTCATCACGTAGAAAAAGTGAAACTGGCGATACAGAGAGCAATAAGCCAGTCACTAAGACAGAGAACATAAAAACAACGGATTCGGCGGCACCTTCAGTAAAGCCTAGTCAAACAGCTAAGCCTGAAGCTGTGCCTAATAAGCCCACAGAAAAAAGTGAGCCAAAAGGCGAATAAATTTATAAGTTTTTTATGTTTTAATAAAACCGGCCAAAATATTGGCCGGTTTTATTGTATTTAAAGCAAAGCTGTTATGCCGTTTAGCCTCTCTAGCCAATCCATTCCTTCAAGCAATAACCTCTAGCTATGACGCAGCAAACTCAAACAGTCTCAGCACTCGTTCTATCTGGTGGACAATCCCGTCGCATGCAAGGTGTGGATAAAGGCTTGGTTGAATTAGCTGGTAAACCGATGATTCAATACTTATTAGATAGTTTGAACTCGCACATCAATAATATATTTATTAGCACCAACAGCTCAGACTCAGCCTATAAAGATTTTGGTTACCCATTAGTCACCGATATATTAGTCGGTAGCCTTGGCCCATTAGCGGGCATTCATGCCGGCTTACAGGCATGCAACACCCAATACTTGTTGGTTACGCCCTGCGACAGCCCCTTTCTAAATACTCAGCTTAGCGAGCGCTTGATACAAGAACTCACCAAACACCACAAGCATATTGCCGTTGCTCATGATGGTGAACGTATACAAAATACCTTCGTACTCATCGACACACAGTTAATTGATAGTTTATCAAACTACCTAAATCGAGGTGGGCGCCGGCTTATCACGTGGCTTAAAGAAGAAGATGCTATCGAAGTGGACTGTTCTGATCATAAAAATAGCTTTACTAATATCAATACAATATCTGAACTAGAAACTGCCGAACAAATTCTCACCGCCATAAAGTAATCGCTCCAACTTATAGGCATGCACACTTTTATAGTGCCCCCTGCTTAAAATGCACCAACAACGAACATTGATAGGCTTTTTTCTCGTCTATAAACACCAATACAGCTATATAAACGCAGCTTAATAAAAGTTGGCACGCTAGTTGCTTTATTAACATTGTGTTTCTTTAGCGCAATCGCGAAATAGATTCACAACTGCAACGGCGCAGATTATTAATTCATAACGATAAATAGGCAAAGAAGTCAGGGTGAAACGTTTCGTTTTGAACCTCTTTCCCTATACCTTCTTTATTTATAATTTTTTATACATAAATTGAGAGTAAACGTGAAAATTGAATTTAGCATTAAAAGCCCCCAAATTTTGACCCAAAAGAAGAGCATAGCAACACCTAATAGGTTCAACCAACAGGTAAACCCTACTCTTTAAGTTATTTATCAAATGAAAACTCGAATCATCATTTTAAATACGACTGCCGATGAACTTTGTGATATCAAAGAGTCATTATCTAGGTCTAATTACCAAGTCATAACGACCAGCTCAAATTTGAGTGATATTAGCCGCGCTGTTATCAACGGTTCAGTTGATCTTGTCATGGCAGTAACCGATAAGAAATTCGACCAACTATTTGCTGTTATCCGACAAATAAACAAACAGCAAGCCGTACCCGTCGTTATTTTTACCTATGACGACAGTAGGAATGTTATTCAGTTAGCCATTCAAACAGGAGTCAGCGCCTATATAGTTGACGGGCTACAAGCTAACCGTATCGTCTCTATTTTGGATACGGCTTGCTTTCGTTTTAACGAACAACAACGCGTTAAAACTGAATTGGAAAAAACAAAAACAACGCTAGCTGAACGAAAACTCATCGACAAAGCAAAAGGTATTCTTATGCAGCGATCAGCTCAAGATGAAGATAGTATTTATAAATCCATGCGCAAAGCTGCCATGGACAAAAACATAAAAATAGCAGAACTTGCTAAAAGCATTATCAATAGCCATGAACTAATGACATAAACCACAACACCCCAATGGCGGGGTAATAAAACACACAATGGCCTTTTAGGGCCAAAGGACAACGACGTCCGTTCACCTAATTCTTTTTACAAGGAGTTAAGTGGCGGGCGTTTTTTTTGATTTTTTTATAATAGATGGAGAGTACTAGAATGAACAGTTATACCCAATTAACAAGAAAGCGATTCAAGCGGTCTCTTGCCGCCATCACACTGTCCGTATTAGGCGGCTTATCTGCTGCACAAGCAGTTGATAATTTAGAAAAAGAAGAGCTGAAGTTCGGCTTCATCAAATTAACCGACATGGCACCGCTTGCCATTGCATATGAAAAAGGTTTTTTTGAGGATGAAGGTCTTTATGTAACGATTGAACCTCAAGCTAACTGGAAAGTATTGCTTGATCGAGTAATTGATGGCGAGCTAGATGGCGCACATATGCTGGCAGGGCAACCGCTAGGCGCAACCATTGGTTTTGGTACCAAGGCCGATATTATTACTGCCTTCAGCATGGATTTGAATGGTAATGCGATTACTGTTTCTAACGATGTTTGGGCTGAAATGAAACCCAATATTCCGAAACAAGCCGATGGCAGACCCGTTCACCCGATTAAAGCTGATGCATTAAAACCCGTAGTTGAAAGATACAAAG
>Ga0209826_1002071_pt1 | contig 13490 bp, 13 predicted proteins | sample GOMGulsemesocosm_5_FD_184637 | JGI IMG/M metagenome (GOLD analysis project Ga0209826, IMG submission 184637) | Methane-oxidizing microbial communities from mesocosms in the Gulf of Mexico - GOM15C Gulf of Mexico (SPAdes) (version 2) | ecosystem: Environmental > Aquatic > Marine > Cold seeps... | reverse complement strand
CCAATATCACCGAGCTTGATGCCCGGTTTAACCATGCTAATACCGAGGTATAAAGCTTTTTGAGTGGTATCGATGATTCTATTGGCGAGGATACTGGGTTCGCCGGCGACGAACATGCGACTGGTGTCACCAAAATATTCATCTTTAATGACCGTCACGTCGATATTGACGACATCACCCTTTTTTAAGACTTTGTCGCTAGGAATACCGTGGCAAACTTGGTGGTTAACCGAGGTGCAAATAGATTTTGGGAAGCCGTTGTAGTTCAGAGGAGCGGGGATCGCTTGTTGATGGTTGACGATGAAGTCATGGCAGCGGTCGTTTAGTTCTCCTGTCGTCACACCGGGAACAACATATTCTGTAATCATTTCGAGAACATCAGCGGCTAAGCGGCCTGCGATGCGCATTTTTTCAATTTCGAGAGGGGTTTTTAAGGAGATGCTCATAATGCCTGGCGATTTTTTTTATTTTAAGGAGAGTGAATTATAGCGGTTTAAATTGTCGTTTTCAGCTAAATATGGTATAAAGCGTCGCCCTTTGGCAACAACGACAACGTACAGCAGCACATTCGGTAGGGTGCTTAGTTTAACTAGGTTACCGTTTGAGGTGTATGTTTAGTTATCAACCCGAGTCAATCAATGAATTGTTTGGCTAATATTAATTATAGGAAAGTAATAAATGTCTAAAATCACAATGCGTGAAATGCTTGAAGCTGGTGTTCACTTCGGTCACCAAACAAGATACTGGAATCCAAAAATGGCACCTTATATTTATGGTGCTCGCGGTAAGATCCATATCATCAACTTAGAAAAAACATTGCCATTATTTAATGATGCATTGACGTTTATCAATAAGTTGGCAGCAAATAAAGGTACTGTTTTGTTCGTTGGTACAAAAAAAGCTGCGCGTAAAACGGTTGCTGAAGAAGCAAAACGTTGCAATATGCCATACGTAGATCACCGTTGGTTAGGTGGTATGTTGACTAACTTCGGTACCATTAAGAAGTCAATTAACCGTTTGAAAGAGTTAGAAACCATGCGTGAAGACGGTAGCTTGAACCGTTTTAGCAAAAAAGAAGGTTTGAAATTCATGCGTCAGCTTGAGAAGTTAGAGCGTAGTGTTGGCGGTATTAAAGATCTTAAAGGCCCACCAGATGCTATCTTGATAATGGATGTTGGTTATGAAAAGATTGCTATTAAAGAAGCTAGAAAATTAGGTATTCCTGTTATCGGTGTTGTTGATACCAACAATAAACCTAATGAAGTTGATTATGTAATTCCTGGTAATGATGACTCAATTAGAGCGCTTACTTTGTATTGCCAAAGTTTCTCTGCTGCTATTCTTGAAGGTAAAGCAAGTGTTATTAAAGAACTTGTGAGCAATAAAGAAGTAGCTAAAGCAATCGAAAAAGCACCGGCTACTGAAAAAGCACCAGCACCAGCTGCAAAATAAATCCTAGTCAATATATAGGCGGGATTTAAGCAATTAAATTGTCGAAACAGTTGTATGCTTCGGCAATTTTAAGCTGATATTTGAACGCCTCCTGACGGGGGCGTTTTTACAATTAATTATTAAGATAGAGGTTTGAAATGAGTGTAACAGCAGCGATGGTGAAGGAATTACGTCAAAGAACGGGTTCTGGCATGATGGAATGTAAGCGAGCATTAGTAGAAACCGGTGGTGATTTAGAAGTTGCGATCGAAAATATGCGTAAGTCAGGTTTGGCTAAAGCCGACAAAAAAGCAGGCCGTGTTGCCGCAGAAGGTGTTATTAAAGTAGCTACCTCGGGTGATGGTTCTACGACCTCAATTGTTGAAATCAACAGTGAAACTGACTTCGTCTCTCAAGGTGATGACTTCATTGGTTTTGCATCAGCAGTTGCCAATACGGTTGTTAATAATGACGTGGCGGATGTAGACGGCTTAAATGAGTTAGAGCTGGATGGCGATTCTGTTACTGTTGATCATAAAAGACGTGCGTTGATCGCGAAAATTGGTGAGAACATCAATGTGCGACGCTTTCACACAATCAAAACTGATGGCAGCATCGTGGGTTCTTATATGCACGGTATTCGTATTGGTGTATTGGTTGAACTTGAAGGTGGTTCGGTTGAATTAGCAAAAGATATTGCGATGCACGTTGCGGCGACTAATCCAATGTGTATTTCTGAAGCGGATGTGCCTGCTGCAGAAATTGAAAAAGAAAAAGAAATTTTTAAAGGTCAAGCGGCTGAAAGTGGCAAACCTGCTGAAATCGTAGAAAAAATGATTGTCGGTAAAATTAAAAAATTCTTAAAAGAAATTACCTTGTTGGGTCAGCCTTTCGTGAAAGATGGCGATGTGACTATCGAAAAACTATTGAAAAACAATGGTGCAACGGTTAAGTCATTTGTACGTTTTGAAGTAGGCGAAGGTATTGAGAAGAAAGAAGAGGATTTTGCGGCTGAAGTAATGGCTCAAGTTCGAGGCGAATAAACAATGGCTGAACTGGCGTATAAACGAATATTGTTAAAACTCAGTGGAGAGGCCCTGATGGGTGACTCTGCTGGCGGTATTGATGGTGCAACAGTTCTAAGGCTCGCTGAAGAGGTTAAAGAACTCTGTGACAATGGTGTTGAAGTTGGCTTGGTGATCGGTGGTGGTAATATCTTACGCGGATCAGAGATAGCTTCAGATGCGCTAGATCGTGTTACCAGTGATCATATGGGAATGTTGGCGACAGTGATTAATGCGCTAGCGATGCAAGACGCATTAGAGTCATTAGGCCAGTCTGTACGCGTTATGTCGGCACTTAAAATCAATCAGGTCTGTGAAGATTTTAAGCGTCGCAGAGCGATACGTCATTTAGAAAAAGGGCGAGTGGTTATCTTTGCTGCCGGCATCGGTAACCCTTTCTTTACTACTGATTCAGCCGCTAGTTTGCGCGGTGTGGAAGTTGATGCTGAGCTCTTGATTAAGGCAACGAAGGTTGATGGTATTTATTCTGACGACCCCGTAAAAAACCCTGATGCTGAGTTTTACCCAAGAATTAGTTTTGATGAGGCGATCGATAAGCGCCTCAACGTCATGGATGCGACGGCGTTGGTGCTTTGTCGAGATCACAACCTACCGTTAAGAGTGGTTAATATTTTCGATAAGGGAGCTATTCAACGAGTGGTTGCTGGCGAAGATATTGGTACCTTGGTGGAATAGACATAGAGATAATTATGATTGAAGATATTGTTAAAGATGCTGGCGTTCGCATGGGTAAATCGGTGGAAGCCTTTCAAAAGGCCTTAACCAAAATACGTACGGGTCGTGCTCACCCGAGCTTATTGGAAGATATCGTTGTTTCTTACTACGATGTGGATACGCCATTGAACCAAGTGGCGACGGTTAATATTGAAGATGCTCGTACCTTGTCAATTATGCCTTGGGAAGCGACGATGATTGGGCCGGTTGAAAAAGCCATCATGAAAGCTGATTTAGGCTTGAATCCAGTAACGTCGGGTAATGTGGTGCGTGTGCCGATGCCACCTCTGACCGAAGAAAGACGTCGTGATTTGGTTAAAGTCGTGCGTAACGAAGCTGAAAATTCAAAAGTAGCGGTACGTAATATTCGTCGTGATGCTAATTCTGAGTTTAAAGAAGCGTTGAAAGAAAAAATGATTACGGAAGACGAGTTACGCGCTGGCGAAGAAAAAATTCAGAAAGCGACCGATGCGCATATTAAGGATATCGATAAACATCTTGCTCGTAAAGAAGAAGAGTTAATGGCGATGTAGTTTTTAAAGAGCGGGCGCCTGATACTGGGCGTCCGCTCTTTAGATTTAAGTTTACATGTCCCTTTGCTAGCGAAGGGATAACAGGGAATCATTGTGAGCGATAACTTAAGTACTCCGAATCAACTTAAGATCCCCAAACATATTGCGATCGTTATGGATGGTAATGGGCGATGGGCTGTGCAACGGAATAAACCGCGTGCTTTAGGCCATAAAGCTGGGGTTGATGCTTTACGAAAAACCATAGAGGCCTGTGTGCGTTTACGGGTAGACGCGTTAACGGTCTTCGCTTTTAGTAGTGAAAATTGGTTACGACCGGAGAAAGAGGTCGATTTATTGATGCGCTTGTTTTTAGCAACGCTAAAGCGACAAGCCGCGAGCTTACAAAAAAATAATATACGCTTAAAGGTCATCGGCGATTGCTCGAGGTTTTCTAGTGCCTTACAAAAGAGTATTCAAACGGTTGAAGCTTTAACCGCTGGAAGTGATGGTTTAACCCTGATCATTGCGGCAAATTATGGTGGGCAATGGGATATCGAACAAGCAGCCATACGACTTAGCGAGCATATGACGTCTTTGGCGGGTCAATCAGACGGGATGCAACTAAAGGATTTTCTCTCTACTGCCGAGGTGGTCGATCCTGATTTGTTTATTAGGACTGGTGGCGAGAAACGAATAAGTAATTTTTTGTTGATGCAATTGGCTTATAGTGAACTTTATTTTACCGATACCCTTTGGCCCGATTTTAATGAACAGAGTTTACTCGATGCGATCAATGATTTCTCTTCGCGGCAACGTCGCTTCGGTCAAACCGGTGAACAAATTAACCAACAGGAATGATTTATGAGTAGTTTGATGCAGCGACTATTAACCGCAGTCGTGCTTATTCCTATTGTCGTTTGGGTGGTGTTGTTTGCGTCTGAGCAGGTTTTTTTAGTAGTGGCGAGTGTTATTGTGTTGGTCGCTGCTTATGAATGGGCCGCCTTGAGTGGTGTATTAAATAAATCACATAAAATATTGCTGGCTAGCTTGATGCTGGGTTTTGGTCATGTTTTGTTGCTGCTTGATACGCAGTTTTTGAGTGGCTTTTTGCTAGCGAGTTTAGTGTTCTGGTTATTTGTCGTACTGCTGATTATCGCGCGGCCAAAGCAGCTGCTGGAGATGCAGCAACGCCCCGTGTTGATGTTATTGTTGGGCCATGCTCTATTGGGCCTTACCCTAGTGTCTTTGTACCAGTTACGGCACTCCTTTGCCTTGGGTGCTGAACTGTTAATGTATTTATTGTTATTGATATGGATTGCCGATAGCGGGGCTTATTTTGCTGGCCGTGCGCTGGGTGCGCGTAAGTTATCGGCGATTATCAGCCCGGGGAAGTCGATCGAAGGGGTGGTGGGTGGTTTGCTGACTTGTTTGTTATTTGCGGTGTTTATGGCCGGTTATTTCGAGGTGGTTAATGTACTTGGTTTTGTTGGTTTGTCGTTGCTGGTTGTGCTGGTATCGGTTTATGGGGATTTATTTGAAAGCCTACTGAAACGGCGAGCAAAGGTGAAAGATAGCGGTAATATTTTGCCTGGGCACGGTGGCATGCTCGATCGTATCGATAGCCTGATCGCGGCAGCACCAGTGTTTGCTGCTGGTTTATTGCTGACGGAGGTGTTGTCATGAAGTCGGTGTGTGTATTAGGCTCGACTGGCTCAATAGGTCTTAGTACTCTAGATGTATTACGAATTAATCAACAGTCTTATAGCGTATTTGCGTTAACCGCGAATAGGAATATAGATCGTTTAGTTGAGCAATGCGTGGAGTTTAAACCACGTTTCGCGGTGGTTCCAGATGAGCAACTCGCTGAGCAATGCCGCTTAAAAATATCCCAATCGGCGGCCGCGGCTACCGAGGTGATCTCGGGTATGGAATCGCTAGAGTTTGTCGCCAAACATCATGAAACGGATATTGTGGTTGCTGCCATTGTTGGCGCGGCGGGTCTGTTATCAACCCTAGCTGCCGCACAAGCGGGTAAGAAACTACTGCTAGCGAATAAGGAAGCGTTGGTGATTTCGGGTGACTTGTTAATGTCGGCGGTGAAGGATAATAATGCGTGTTTATTGCCATTAGATAGTGAGCATAATGCCTTATTTCAGTGTATGCCCGCAGGTTATCAAGCGGGGCAGGGTGCAGCGGGTATCCGCAAGTTGATTTTAACGGCTTCGGGTGGACCGTTCCTTAATAAACCCGCTTCTGAGCTAAGGGATGTGACGGTTGAGCAAGCCTGTGCGCACCCTAATTGGTCGATGGGGCGGAAAATATCAGTTGATTCGGCCACCATGATGAATAAAGGTTTGGAGCTTATCGAGGCGAGTTATTTATTTTCAATGCCGGCTGATTTGATTGAGGTATTAGTGCATCCGCAAAGTGTGGTGCACTCGATGGTGGATTATATTGATGGTTCGGTATTGGCACAACTGGGTAATCCGGATATGCGAACACCCATTGCACATGCTCTGGCGTGGCCTGAGCGACAAGTAAGTGGTGTCTCTCCGTTAGATTTTATGCTCAATAAACAATTAAGTTTTGCTGCGCCGTGTTACGAGAAATTCCCCTGTTTACGTCTGGCATATGAAGTTTTAGCAACGAAGGGCAGTGCGCCTGCTATTTTGAATGCGGCTAACGAAGTGGCAGTAGAGGGCTTTTTGAATAAAAAAATTCGTTTTACCGATATTCCCGTGTTAATACAGCAAGCGTTGGACACTTCAAGCATCGAGCCGTTAGATTCCATCGATACGGTGTTACGAGTCGATCGAGTGACGCGCGAACTGACAATACGTAATATGGAGTCGATCTGATGGAATTTATTACCTCTTTGATTGCATTTGTGGTGGTGCTAGGGCTTTTAGTCACGGTACATGAATTTGGTCACTTTTGGGTGGCTAGGCGCTGTGGCGTTAAGGTGCTGCGTTTTTCGGTTGGCTTTGGTAAGCCGCTGATTAAGTTTAAACGTAAAAATGACCCCACCGAATACGTTATCGCCGGTATCCCCTTGGGTGGCTATGTCAAAATGCTGGACGAGAATGAAACGGAGGTGAAAGCCGAAGAGAAGCACCTAGCCTTTAATAATAAACCTTTATTCAGCCGATTCCTTATCGTGCTAGCGGGTCCTGCATTTAATCTCATTTTTGCCTTGATCGCATTTTGGTCAATTTTACTGATAGGCGAAGAAGGTTTGAGACCCGTGGTGGGTGGTTTTGCCGAGGACGGCATTGCGATTCATTCGACGATCGAGGTGGGGGATGAAATTGTAAGCGTGAACGACCGGCCTGCACCTATCTGGCGAGTTGCCGCCGGCTTGATGAGCAGTGAAATGTTGGATCAAGGGCGTTTCGAACTGACCGTGGCAAAACCTGACGGACAGTTGGCTACGGTTGTTATAGAGAATACGGACGCCGAACTGCCGGATGCCTCGGCTATGTTGCACAGCATTGGCATACTACCGCGCACGCCGGTGTTAGCTGCGGTTATTGGTGAGGTCGTGAAAAATGAGGCGGCCGACAAGGCCGGGTTGCTGGCGGGTGATTTAATCGTCTCGGTGAATCAGCAAGAGATTAACAACTGGGGAGAATGGGTCGCTGCTACTCGAGCGAACCCAGCTACGCCGATGGCTGTGTCGCTTCTTAGAGAGGGGCGGGTTGTACAACTAAACCTGACACCCAAGCGCATCAAAGATGGTTCAAAGTGGGTTGGGCGGATTGGTGTTTCAGCGTTGATTAATAGCGATTTGTACGATGGTTTTTATACCAGTTACTCTTTGGGGGCGGTCGATGCTATCGGCGAAGCGGCAAAACAAACCCTGAGTTACTCCTTGCTGACGGTTAAATTGATTGCTCGGATGGTGCTCGGCGAGGCCTCGTTAAATAACTTAAGCGGGCCGATTAGCATTGCGCAATACGCCGGTAAATCAGCGTCGATAGGCTTGCTTGCTTTCTTGAAGTTTCTGGCGTTTGTCAGCCTAAGCCTAGGCGTGATGAATTTACTGCCGATCCCAATGCTGGATGGTGGGCATTTGATGTTTTATTTGCTCGAAGCGATTAAGGGTAAGCCGGTTTCTGAAAAGGTACAGGCAGGCTTTATGCGTATAGGTATGCTCGCCTTAGTTGCCCTGATGCTGACAGCGGTGTTTGTTGACCTCAGCCGTTTATTTAGCTAAATAAAAATACGTATTGAGTCGACTTGCTGTTTTATCTATACTGGCTCGTTATAAATAAAAACCTATAAAAATAAGTTTCCTGTGATAAAAATAATTAAATCAACGCTCATAACTTTTTCATTCGCCGCCTTGTTTGTTTGCTCAAGCTTAGTGGTCGCTGCGGAATCGTTTGTTATCAAAGATATCAAGGTGAATGGCTTGCAGCGTATTACCGCCGGCGCTGTTTTTAATGCCTTGAGTATTAAGCTGGGTGATGAGTTTAGTGAGCAGCGATCTGGCGATGCTATTCGCGAGTTATTCGGCATGGGGTTTTTTAGTGATGTCAGTATCGATCATAACGCCGATGTATTGATTATTAATGTAAAAGAACGTCCTGCGATAACAAACATCGAGTTAGACGGTAACAAAGATATTGAAACAGAGCAGCTATTAACGGCCTTTGAAGACGTGGGTATGGCGGTTGGCCGTGTTTTTAACCCCTTGGTACTGGATAAGGTGAAAAAGGAGTTATTACAGCAGTATTATAATAATGGTAAGTATTCAGCGAGCGTAGAAACAAAGGTGACGACACTCGAAAGAAACCGTGTTTCTATTCTCATTAACGTGACCGAGGGTTCGGCGGCGAGTATTAAGAAGATTAATATAGTCGGTAATAAATCGTTTTCTGATGATGAAATATTAGCTGCGTTTGAATTAACGGGGCCAACACTGATATCTTTCTATACCAACAGTGATCAATACTCTAAACAGAAGCTTTCTGCTGATATCGAACGGCTGAGTTCTTTCTATCAAGACCGTGGTTATATCAACTTTAAGGTTGAATCGACTCAGGTGTCGATTAGCCCCGATGAGAACGGTATTTACATTACGATCAATGTTAAAGAAGGTGTCGTGCACAGGGTTAGTGAGGTCAAGTTGGCCGGAGAGTTGGTTGTGAGTCCCGATAAATTGATCCCATTTGTCAGTGTGCAGCCAGACGACATTTTTTCTAGAAAAAAAGCGACGCAAACCTCTGAGAATATCACCACCTTACTGGGTCATGAGGGGTATTCTTTTGCTAACGTTAATATGATTCCAGAAATTGACGAGGAAACATCGACGGTAAAAATAACCTTTTTTGTTGATCCTGGTAAACGGGTGTATGTACGTCGTGTGTCCTTACAAGGTAATGTCAAAACAAGAGATGAAGTATTGAGGCGTGAAGTTCGCCAAATGGAGGCGGCACCCATATCCACCTTACAAGTCGAACGTTCGAAGGATCGTCTTTCACGTTTGGGGCATTTTGATGAGGTCGATGTAGAAACACCTGCCGTCGCTGGAACTAATGATCAAGTTGACGTGATCTATACGGTGAAAGAAAAATCATCGGGTAATATCATGGCGGGCGCTGGCTTTTCTCAATCTCAAGGCTTAGTACTGAATGCGAGCATCAGCCAGAATAACTTTTTAGGTACTGGTAAACGGATGAGTGCCAGTTTTAATAATAGTGATGTGAATACGGTTTATAGCCTGGGCTATACCAATCCTTATTACACGATCGATGGGGTTAGCCGAGGTTTTAATATTAGTTACCGTACCACTGACGCCGAAGAAGCGAATACCTCCGATTATTCCACCGAAACATTTAATACTGGGGTGAACTTTGGCCTACCGCTGAATGAACGCGATAGAATTGGACTGGGTTTTGATGTTGAGTTTACCTCGCTTGATATTGACGATAGCTTGGTGGTTAGCCGGATTAGTGATTTTGTACGTGAGAATGGCGACTCTTATACTAATTTCAAATTGTCGGCTAGCTGGGGTACAGATTCACGTAATAGAGCCGTTTTTGCAAATAAAGGTGGTTCTAAACGATTATCTGGGACTGTTACGGTGCCAGGTTCAGACTTAGAGTTTTATAAACTGACCTATAACCAAAAACACTATTTTGCCGTTACCAAGCATACAACCCTGTACTTAAATGGTAACTTTGGTTATGGCGATTCATATGGTGAAGCCGAGTCATTACCATTTTTTGAAAACTATTATGCTGGAGGTAAGAACTCCGTGCGTGGTTTCACTGATAATACCCTAGGCCCTAAAGATGAATTTGGTGATGCTACCGGTGGTAGTGTTAAATTGGTCGGTAATGCTGAATATATCTTTCCTGTACCATTCATGCCTGAAAGTAAAACGGTTCGGCTGAGTACTTTTATGGATGCGGGTAATGTATACGATGACGAAATCGATGTCGGTGATTTACGCTACTCAGTCGGTGTCTCAGCGAAATGGCTATCACCATTTGGTGCCTTATCGGTTAGTTTAGCGATGCCGTTGAATGATGATGAAGACGATGAAGTTCAAGTATTCCAGTTCTCATTTGGCTCTGGTATTTAATTTTTAGGATTTAACCCTGTAGGAGATATAAATTGAAATTTATTAAGCAGATTATAGTGGCGAGTGTTATCACCATTGCTTTAGTTAGTTCGGTACAAGCCACGGATATTAAAGTAGGTTTTGTAAATGTCGCTAGAATTTTAGAAAAAGCCCCGCAAGCTGAAACGGCTAAAATAGCGCTGGAAAAAGAGTTTTCCCCAAGAAATAAACGTCTATTAGCCAGTCAAAAAACGATTAAAAAATTAGACGAAAAGATCGTACGTGATGCGAAAATGATGACTGAAAGCAAGTTACGCAAACTTCAGCGTGATGTGCTCGAGAAAAAACGTGCGCTTAAACGAGATCAAGAAGAATTTAGAGAAGACTTTAACCTAAGACGTAATGAAGAGTTAGCTAAGTTACAACGTCTGGTATTTGAAGCGATTAAAGGTTTGTCTGAGGCTGAGAAGTTTGACCTAGTACTACATGATGGTGTCGTGTATGCCAGTCCTGCGGTGGATATTACTGTGAAAGTACAGCAACGATTAGCGTCGCTTAAATAGTCAATAAGGGGTTGTTGTTGAATATTTCCCTAGAAGAGATTGCTACTCGTATTGGTGCACAGTTAGTTGGTGATCCTGAACACGAGATAAATTCTTGTTCTACATTAACGAGTGCTGATACGGGGCAATTATCGTTTATTTACGATAAAAAGTATTTGCCAGCACTGCAGCAAAGTAAGGCCGGTGTGGTTATCTTATCGGCTCAGTTTGCTGCTGATTGCCCGGTCAATGCATTGATCGTTGAAAACCCCTATTTAGCTTATGCCAAGGCGGCAAGCTTTATACACTCAAAAGCTAAGGCCGTTGGACGTGTTCATCCGTCTGCCGTAATAGGTGATAATAGCCGTATCGCAGATGATTGTGTGATTGCGGCGAATGTGGTTATTGGCGATAACGTTCGTATTGGCGGTGGCGGTAAAGTGGGTCCCGGTTCAGTACTTGGGGACGACATAACTATCGGTGAAAATGTAAATATCATTGCTAATGTTACGATTACTGATGGCTGTCGTTTGGGTGATGATGTGAGCTTGCACCCAGGTTGTGTCATCGGCTCTGATGGTTTTGGTTATGCACCGGCAGACAATAGAGCCTGGTGTAAAATACCTCAGCTAGGTGTGGTGATTATTGGCAATAATGTGGATGTCGGTGCTAATACGACGATTGACTGCGGCGCATTAGATAACACCGTTATTGGTAATGGGGTGAAAATTGACAACCTTGTGCAAATTGCACATAACGTCGAAATAGGTGAGCACTCTGCGATAGCCGCCTGTACGGGTATTGCGGGAAGTACTAAAGTCGGTAAGCACTGTACTTTAGCGGGTGGTGTTGGTTTGGTGGGCCACCTGACGATTACGGATAACGTGCACGTGACGGGTATGACGATGGTTACGCACTCAATTAAGCAGGCGGGTGCCTATTCATCGGGAACGCCATTTCAAAGCAATAGTGCTTGGTTAAAAAATGCTGTGCGATTTAAGCAGCTTGATGTACTCACAAAAAAAATCAATAAATTAATTAAAACAAATAAGGACAATGATGGCGCACGATGATGTAAGAAAAGTAATGGAATTTTTACCTCACCGTTATCCTTTCTTGATGATCGATAGAGTGGTTGAGTATGAAGCGGGAAAGCGTCTGCTAGCATTAAAAAATGTTTCTTATAACGAACCGCAATTTACTGGACATTTTCCGCATAATCCGATTTTCCCAGGGGTGTTAATTCTTGAGGCGCTAGCGCAAGCCACCGGCTTACTTTCTATGAAGACTTTAACCGACCGTGGTGAAGACTTTGGTGAGTACTATTTAGTTGGAGTGGATAACGCTCGGTTTAAGCGTTCGGTAGTACCGGGGGACCAGCTCATGGTTGAAGTTCTTTATAAAAAAGATCGGCGTAATATATGGTCATTTGAAACGAAGGCGACGGTTGATGGTCAGCTTGTTGTTCGTGCGGATATTATGTGCGCAGCGAAGGAATCGACTAAATGATTCACCCTACGGCCATTATCGACGCTAGTGCCAGTATTGCCGACGATGTAAGCATTGGTCCGTATACGGTGATTGGGGCGAATGTTTCAATTGATTCTGGGACTAGGATAAACTCCCACGTGACCATTAACGGCACAACAAAAATTGGTAAGAATAATCGAATCTACCAGTTTTGCTCTATTGGGGAAGACCCACAAGATAAGAAGTATGCGGGTGAGGTGTCTTTTTTAGAGATTGGCGATAATAACGAAATACGTGAATTCACCAGTATTCATCGTGGTACAACACAAGACAAAAATATTACTAAAATTGGTAGTAATAACCTATTTATGGCTTATTGTCATGTTGCGCATGACTGTGTCATTGCTGATGATGTGATTCTGGCTAACGCGGCTTCCCTTGCAGGGCATGTGCATATTGGTCAAAATGTGATTTTAGGTGGTTTCTCGATTGTGCATCAATTCTGTCAATTGGGTGATCATTGTTTTTCAGCGATGGGCAGTGCGATTACTAAGGACGTACCTCCTTTTGTTATGGTCGGCGGGCGGCCAACCAAGCCACATGGCATTAACGCGGTGGGTTTAGATCGACGTGGATTTTCCAAAGAGGCTGTTTTGCAAATAAAACGGGCTTATAAAACTTTGTATAAATCAGGACTTAAGCTGGTCGAAGCTAACGAACAATTGGCGGTTATGGCTGAGTCTCAACCCGAACTGCAAGTGATGGTAGATTTTCTGCAGCATTCAAACCGTGGCATCATGCGTTAGTAGTGGCAGCTATCTTGGGTTTGAGTATTTAAACCGAAGATTGTAGTTTTTTCTTTTCTTATTCGTTTGACTATTGGAACCATGTCTTCAGTGATAAATACGCCTATAAAAATCATGATGGTTGCTGGAGAGCACTCTGGCGATATACTTGCCGCGGGCTTGATCAAGCGATTACGTGAAATATATCCGCATGCGGTGTTTTCAGGCATTGGCGGACAGCGCATGATGGCGGAAGGTTTTGAAAGCCTATATCCGATGTCAAAATTGTCTGTTTTTGGTTTGTTCGAGGTGATTAAGCACCTGCCTGAACTATTATCGATTAGAAAGAATCTAAAGAAACGCATCATTGTCGAACAGCC
>Ga0209826_1002070_pt1 | contig 13491 bp, 6 predicted proteins | sample GOMGulsemesocosm_5_FD_184637 | JGI IMG/M metagenome (GOLD analysis project Ga0209826, IMG submission 184637) | Methane-oxidizing microbial communities from mesocosms in the Gulf of Mexico - GOM15C Gulf of Mexico (SPAdes) (version 2) | ecosystem: Environmental > Aquatic > Marine > Cold seeps... | reverse complement strand
TAGTAACAATTGATAAGCTTGAGTCTTCCTCTATTAAATGTGATGCATCAACTAATACATCATTAACTTTTCCAGCCAAGGTGGCTTTTGCTAAGCCTGCACCTATATCAGCTGCAACCTCAAGTACACTGACAGCCTGTGAAAACTCACGCTGACTTCCATCCGGTAATGTAATGACTGGCACGTTAAGACCTTAAATAAATTAAATTAGAGGGTATAAAAAATGATTTCAATTTGATTAGTAGGCACGAGTACTATCTAAAAACAGCTAAAAGTGCGCAAACCTAAAGCAATTGAGATATCCCAAAATCGAGAATACCTCCAATAACACCCCAAATTTAAAGGCATGTTAACACTGCCTTTAAGGTTGTATCTGGAGGAAAGAAAAAAGATTCTACAGGTTTAATGGCATCATGAAAAGCCCGTTAAGTTAAATTCTAAACAAACCTTCATCTAGGTCCAATCATTTCACTTTACCTTGTGATTTTGGTTTGTAACTTTTACCTTGTGATTTTGGTGTGTAGTAGTCTAATAATATTCTAAATAGATTGTTCACTCCCCACTTGCGTTGTATACACAGCACAGTCGCTTGATAGTTGATCTTTCACGGCGGTACCCCCCCTTGAGGACACTATAAAATAAGCGCTTACTTTATATCTGCACTGAACATCTCCAAGCCCTATTCTCATAATTAATACGGCATCCAAATATTTTGGCTCATTAGTAGCTTGCGCATAAACATCAATATTTTAAATATATAATTCAGAGCAGGTTATGACAGCTCTTTAAACTTCCTGCATTTAATTTTGTTTATTTTTCGTGGGATTACAAATCCGTTCAATTATCCATTCACATTGTTCATTTGTGCTCAAAATATCATCTGGGATAATCAGTACTTTCTCTACCGGTAACCACATAAGAGCAAGTCCGATTGTTGATGCATGACGGTTCATATTTACCCATGGACTCATCACAGGTTTAGTTTCGCCAAGAATGTAGTTATCAAGATCTTGATAACTCGCTACACCCCAAGGGGGAATAATCACATAATCATACTGCTGTACATGTTGCCTGCATTCTTCATAAAAACCGTAAACCTCATTAGTTTGTAGCAATGTAGTTAGGTTTGAAAAAAAGTTAAATAGATCCAACGGACAGCGATCTGTTATGAACCCTTTGGAAAACAGCACTTCCGTAGACTTTTTCTCTTCAAATACTTGCTGGAATATAAGCTGGATCCTTTCAATGCTATTGCAGTCTGCTTGAAGAAGCCCTTTCATAAGAATATCGAACTTTTCATCTATAATAGGTAGCGACAGTGTTGCAGATAACAGTTGAACCAAGGTTGTTTTACCGCAGTTGGCGGCGCCAGATAAAGAAATTTTCATAGTTTAACTCTATCGTTAAATTGCGAATTCATACTACTTTACCGAGATAAATCATTTGGCCATGCTAATTAACGATGTCCAATCACGGACCCAGCAGCAATAATGGTCAAACTTCGGTATGACAATAACTCTTGCCTTATTATGCACATCAACCTGAGCAACAAACTGCTTCACTAAGAGTGGCGGGGTGATTTTATCATTAGCCCCCACAAAGTGAACTTGTTCAATACGAGCTAGACGTTTGTGATAATCAACAGGGTTAAGTGAGTTAGATAAAGGACTGATATTGTGGTGGTTTGTCCATTCATGATGATCGAGGTTTCCTGCTATTGTGATGAGCTTCACAACATCATTTCGCCTTGCGGCTATTAATACGGCAACAGCACCACCACCAGAGTAGCCAACTAATTGTAGTTGCTGTGCATTGAACTTTGCTTTAAGTGTGTTTAATGCGTTATTAGTGGCATCAATCACCTCTTCAGAAAAACGACTACCCGTCCAATAGTGTTTATTGCAGTTTCTTGCCTTTATGCCACCAGTGTACTGACAAGGTCTAGCTAAATACGAGGCATTACCTTGTGAATGATTTAATGCAAGCTTAAGCCCCACTGGATTAATAGGTGTAGGGTCATTGGACACAGTACTTTTGCTAAGCCATGCTAATCCGTCACCTTCAATGTAGACGGTAAGTAGTTTTTCTTTTGCATACTGTATTGGCTGATAACTTATCAAATCAAACTGTTCGGTGTGAATAATATGCTGTTGCCAACTCTGATAATGAGCTAAATTCTCGGCTGTGTTATAGCGTTCTAACGCTGTTGGAACAGTTACACAACTCGAAACTGTCCCGAGTAAAGCTATCAACAAAAGTTTCATGACGCTTATCATCTGCACCCTTACTATCACGAATGTGTATTCTTTTCTAATTGCTCTGCCCGCTGTTGATTTTCTACTGCTTTTTTATCATGATTGGCATCCGCGTATGCTAGTGCCAAATTACGATAGGCCACTTCCCTCTTGGGATCTAATGCAACTGCCCGCTCACCTAACTTGATTGCTTTGTCTACAGCACCTTCTCGGCGATACATTTCTGCTAGATTAGAATGATATAAGGCAGTATCAGGCTGAATATTGATGGATTGCTCTACTAAATTAATTCCTTGCCCTACTTTACCAACTTGATGAGCAATTACACCCAATAAATGTATCGCTGGGGCATAGTTCCCTTTGGACTGTAAAATATTAGTCAGCAACTCTTCAGCTTGTTGTAACCGCCCTGCTTGTTGATGTTGTTCGGCTAGAGTCATTGCCTGCTGGATATTTAGAGTGATTTTAGTCACTGTTGGCGCTATTACTGATAATGGTTTGTTATCAGTGTAGTCTTTAACGATGTGCAACAAGGGCTGTAGCTGGTGCTCAAAATGTTTCCACCGTGCAACTGAGGTGTTGTAAATCGGTTTACGCACTTGTGCCATGCTAGCTGTTTTAACGTGCCGATCGTTATTATGAAAATCTAGGCAGTTTTCATCCCAGGGTAAGCCGGCAAAGTCGAGAATCCGTTGTGCTTGCTGTTTTGTCTCCAGCACCATATCTTCATAACGTAAATCTAAAATAGTGCCTTTTGGCAAGACTTTCTGCCAATGCTGCATCAGCTTCATATATCGCACATAGTAACGGCCCAGTGTACCTTGGTCGTAGGTGAATTTCATGGTGTCATTAAATAAGCGCGTGTAGTTTGAAAAACACGAGTCCATTGGATCGCGCATAGCATGAATGATTTTGGCATGCGGCAGGGCAAGATGGATTAAGCCAATGTAAAAGAAATTCGCCGGCATTTTATCGGTTATAAACTGACTATCAGGTGAATACTCCCATACGCGCTTTAGATACGCTTCACCCAGCTTTCGCATTTCAGTAGACGTTAGCCCTGCAACGGTATCAGTAAATGGTTGTTGCTGACTTGTACCGGTAAATTGACTAATCACCTGACTTAAATCAACTAATTCACCTGCACCATAGACTGAGCCATGACTACTAAGTATTTGCTCTAATAAGCTTGTACCTGAACGCGGCATTCCGACAATAAAGATCGGTGTTCTTTGCTTGTCTTTTTTCTTCTGCCAACGACAGCGTTGTTTAAAGAAATCGGCATCAAATGTACGAATAATATCGTGTAATAACTGATCTTCTTTATCTTCATTAACCGGCAACAATTGATGTTGCAGTTGATTACCTTCTTGGTAAGAAGCAAATGCCTTTTCATACTCACCAATATCATCTAAGGCTTTGCCAAAAGCAAAACAATAACGAATACGAACTGACTGGCTGAGCTGATTTCTATTTTTATGAAGGTCTTGCAAAGCAGTGAAATGAGGATCATCTTGCGAATACGTTTTTAATGAAGATAGATTATGATGTGCTTCAACAAAGTTTGGCCTAGCGGCAATGGCAGCCTCAAAACATTGCTTTGCCTCGTTAATCTTACCCCGTTCACTATAAAGTGCACCGAGATTGTTTTGTGCCTCTGCATGCTGAGGATTAATGGCAACCGCTTTTGCATAAGCTGTCTCAGCCGAATGTTTTTCGCCCTGCTGCTCAAGTGCCGAACCGAGGTTATTCCATGACAAACCATGCTCGGGATTTAATTTAAGTGCGCAGTTATAGCTCGCAATCGCATAGCTATAATCTTTATTATCGGTATAAGCCAACCCTAGGTTATAGTGGCTATCTACATCCTCCGGAGATAATTGGCAGACTTCAGTGCCATGCTCAATTGCCTGTGTTAGTTGCCCTAAACGACGATTTAATTCCGTTAAATTACGCAGGTAAAGCCCAGTCTTAGGTTTAAGTTGAACTGCTTTACTCATCAGTTCAACTGCAAATTTCAAATTACCTGCATTAAAAGATAACAGCCCCCACGCATGCCAAGCAGGATGATAGTCTGGCTGTTGTTTTAACATCGTACGGTAACAGTCTTCTGCTTGTTTAACTTGTCCATTCCTAGCAAGGTGTTGTGCTTGTTGCATGCGTTGTGTGAGATTTAAATTCTGCTGACTCATTTTTGATTGATCTTGTTATGTTGAGTGAGGTAATCAATGATTAGCTTAGTGCATTCTTCAATACTTAATTCAGTCGTCTTAATGACAAGCTCTGTGGAATGCGGGCGCTGATAAACAGAATCAATGCCGGTCATATTACTCACTTTTCCTGCTCGAGCTTTTTTATACAGACCTTTGGGATCTCGTTGTTCACATTCGTAAAGCGGTGTATCGACAAACACTTCGATAAACTCCCCCTCTGCGACTAGCTCTCGCACAAGCTGCCTATCAGATTCAAATGGTGAAATAAAAGCGGATAAAACAATTAAGCCAGCATCAGTAAATAGTTTTACTACTTCGCCTATACGACGAATATTTTCAATGCGGTCATTGTCGGAAAATGCTAAATCCAGATTCGAACCATGACGTACATTATCTCCATCTAATAGATAAGTATGGTGCCCCATCGAAAAAAGCTGTATTTCTACAGCATTCGCCAGCGTAGACTTACCCGCACCGCTTAAGCCTGTAAACCAAACAATACAGGGCTGTTGCTGCTTTTGTTCGGAGCGAGTCTGCTTGGTAATACTATGGCTGTGCCAGACGCGCTGATTAGGTTCAGATATCATGAATCACACCCTTTCGAGTCAGTATTTAAAAAACACATCATCTTGCTGTTCATCTGGTTTATCAATCGTCTCGCTTAGTATTTAGCAAAAAGGCACCCGAAGGTGCCTCCTGTGAACAATAGCAAACTGTTTTCTTAGAATAACACTCTGAAGTTAGCGCTAATTGACTGATCAGTATAATCGTCACGACCACCAATATCATAACGTGCAGTGATTTCTGTACCATTTTCTAAACTGTATTTAGCACCAACACCTGCGTTATATACGAACTCGTCAGGCTTAATGCCTTGCGTGGTAAATTGAGCTCCACCACCGGAAAATGAAGATGTCAGGTTTGACTGGTCAGCCATGGCATCATAACCAATACCAGCATTAGCCATCAATAACAGACTCTCTGATACAGTATGGTTACCTTTAACACCGACCCCAAAAATCAAACTATCAGCACTATCATCTTGAACCATTAGATTAAGTGCACCAGCCCCCGATTCGTTATAGTCTTCAACGTTCACATAACTATAATCAGCATGCACATACGGTGTGACCACCGTTTTATCACTGACTTGATAGCTACGTTCTAACTCGGCATTCAACTGTACATTCCAACTATCATAATCAGCGCTGGCAACATCGCCCGTGAAAATACGACGGTGACTGTCATACTCTGAATGCCCCACACCCACTTGTAGGTTTAATGCAGTCACATCATCTAACATGGCAGTAGCGTAGACTTTAGCTTGGTAACTATCCATATCAACTGTATGTTTACCTACAGCTAAATTACTTTCAACATCACTATTAATATAGGCAAAAGCAAAACCGACATTCCATGTTGATGACACATCACCATCAAAACCTGCTGCCAATCCATAACTATCAATATCGTAGCCAGTAACACCTTGTCGATCATCTTGGTTAGTTTTACCACCAAAAGGTTTAAACCAAAAATGTCGGTCGGTCATAAAGACATCACCTGATGACAACCCACGAGTAACATCTTGACGAGAAGCCACCACAGAGACAACCGCATTAGTTGAAATATTGGTGAGCTGTGACACGCCACCAGAAACACCGGGAAGAGTTGATTCAACGGCATCGGAGAGCTCTTGCTCCGTTCCAGCCGAACCGAATGCATTCGCCAGCTTACCTGTTGGTTTGTTGGCAATAATATCGTCCAATCTACCTGCGGCCTCTTTAGCAGCAGAAGTACCTGTAGAAACGGTTGCTGCCTGTAATGTGGTTAATCCAGTCCCCACTACAGTTAAGTCAATATTATTTGAACTATCATCAATGGCTATAAATTGAAATGCAAGACTATTATCTGTCACATTGAATGCTGATGAACTTAATGTACCTGCTGAAACGACATCATTAAGTGAGTGACCAGCTTCAATAGTATGGCCTGCATCTAGACTGACATTAATCGTTGTATCTGCAGAAAAGCTTGCTGTTCCACCAATCGCTAATTGACTATAGTCACTAACACTCGCAGCAGCAATAGATAAGATACCGGTTGCTGTTTGAGTATAGGCTCCGCCTACAAAACCTTCATCTGACTTGCCAATATAAGACTCAGCAGAGATAGGTAATTTAATTGTTCCGGCATTAGTAACAACTGCATTCTCATCATCTATAACAAGGTTACCATCTAATACCCCGCCTACTTGATTGTTAAGAATTGAAAGACTACTAAAGGAATCAACATAAATTGAATGTGTACCACCAGAAATCGTACCACTATTAGTCAGTTCATAAATGCTTGAACCATTCATTAAGTGAATACCATCAACACCAGCTGATATTGTGCCCTCGTTTAACATTCCACCATCAACATGGCCACCTGACCGTAGCAATACACCATAATTAGTACCGTTGATAACTCCCGCTTTCCCACTAGACACAGTATTAGACACCGATCCTATAGTACTATTTTTAACGCTAATACCGGTGAAACCTGAAATTAAACCGCTATTAGTTACACTGCCTATTCCATCAGTAGAATGCGCTAAAGAAATGGCTACCGCTGTAGTCGTTTCATTTATTGATTCAATGGTGCCCGAGTTTGTAATCTGATCTACAGTACTACCAAAGGCAACACTAATCGCTTTTTGTCCACCAGAAATCCTACCACTGTTGGTAATGCCGCCGCTGATACTACTGCCGCTATCGATACGTAAGCCATTATCCCCTCCAGAAATCGTACCCGTGTTTGTAAGCCCGCCCTCTAAAGATGAGGACGTTACAACATGAATACCATCAAGCCCACCAGTAATATCACCGTGGTTTTCAATTCCACCAAAAACATCAGTGGTATCTTCAATGCTTATGCCGTAATTATCACCACTTATTTCACCTTCCACGGTGTTAATAATGGCACCAGAAACGGTTGAATAATGATAAACATTGATACCCGCCATCCATGCACTCTCAGATGATAACTCAGTCTCAGAAGCCTGAATCGTGCCACTATTTTCAATATTTCCATCAATCAAAGCCCCATTATAAATACCGATCCCATTATATCCACCGATCATAGTCTCACTGTTAACTATCCCACCCGTTACTGTTGAACCATTTATATCTAGAGCATCATATGCTTCTGAACTAAGTACGCCCGAGTTACTGATATAACCACCGACTGTCGAATGACCTATATATATAGCCTCATCTTCTTCTGAACTAATTGTGCCCGAGTTACTGATATAACCATTGATTATCGAATCATCTATATATAGAGCCTCTTCTTCTACTGCACTAATTTCGCCCGAGTTACTGATATAACCATCAATTATCGAATCACTAATCACCACCGCTGGACCATCCACACCAAAAGCTTCTATTGTGCCTTCATTGGTGATATTTCCGGTAACCCTTGAGTCTTCAATTTCAAGGGCATCTTCATTGATGGCTGAAATTTTTCCTGTCTTGGTGTTATGAATATCACCATCAAGATAACTGTAGTAGATTGCGATTGCATCTTCATTTGTGGCTGAAATTTCACCACTGTTAGTAATATTACCTATAAAATCTATACTATAAGGTGCTTCGTCGTGCGGAGCGTAATCTTTATCACCAATTTTAATACCATAACCTTCATCAGCAGAAATTGTGCCCGAGTTATTGATATCACCGGTAAAACCATCCCCTTTAACAACAATTGCGGCGCCAAGATACTCTCCCTTATGATGAATAAGGCCGCTATTATTGATACTACCGATAAAAGTTGATGATTCAATATTGATTGCTGCACCATAATGGTCTGTGCCTGCATTAATGCTTTTAATCTCACCTTCATTGATAATATCACCGGTAAACGTACTGTCTTCAATATTAATCGCAACTGCACCATCCGTATCTGTAGCAATAATTTGACCTATTTTTTCACCATCAATAAGGTTACTAATACCGCCCGTAACTGCTGAGTTGATAATTGATATACCATTATGAGCAAGTATTGAACCTGTATTCTTTATCCCCCCATTAAGCGATCCAGAAGAAATGCTAATGCCTGTCTCTAAGCCAGTGGAGGCTGAACGCATATCTCCACTGTTAATAATGCCGCCCGAAAGACTACCTTCGATCTTAATTAGTGGAACATTGTATGTTGAGTCAAGAATCTGACCGTCATTGACAATTGAACCAGCGTCCACGCCATCCGCTACGCCTATAGCTGCAAATGCTGCACCCTCTGTTGGATACCCATCTCCAACGAATAGTCCATCCCCATCGACGACAATACTCTCTCCGGATGCAAGGTTACATACACCATTCGTATAACCACTAATAATTGTCGTTTCCGTAGTACATACATCCGCTACCGACACCGTCGGTGCAACACTGACACTAATCGCCAGTGCGATGGCTGTCGCTAAAACAGTGCGAGATGTAGTTAATCTATTTTCATCCAATTTCATATCCAATTCCATTGTTTAACATTCAATCATTAAGCCCTGTCACTTCGCTAAGTAGCCCTATAAAATGGCGGGGTTTATTTATTGATCGATAATAACTAATAGAAAGTAGTGAAACAGACATTTTCAGACACTGAAAAAAATGAGCGCAAAAACACCTATAATCACCGGTGTGCCGCATTATATTTATTGACTATTTAAGGTTGTTTTATGGAATTCACCCAATCACCATTTTCAACAACGATGGTACAATCTGGACAAAAAGTATCTTTACCTCAAGCGATGGCGTTAGCAAGTCAACATCATGCTTTAGGTCATCTGGAACAGTCTGAAACATTGTTAAAGCGTATTTTGCAGGTTCAACCACAGCATGCACCCGCATTGCACTTATTGGGGTTGATTAATCATCAAGCAGGGAATATGACTCTAGCCATTAGTATGATTAGTCAAGCTACTGCGATCAGCCCTAATATCAGTGTGTTTTATTCAAACTTGTCTGAAATTTGTCGACAGGATAAACAACTTGATCTGGCTATTTCTTATGGGGAAAAGGCGGTTGCTTTAGATCCTCAGTCAGCAACGGCTCTTAGTAACTTAGGCATTGCTTATTATGATAAGGAAGATCTGACACAAGCCTTGTCTTATCATCAACGTGCTTTAGATATTAACCCTGAGCAACTTACTGCGCTAAACAATATGGGTAGTATTGCACGCGAACATAAGGATAAAGAGCTTGCTATCACTTATTATCGCCAAGTAATATCTATTGCTCCAAATCATCTAGAATCACTCAATAATCTTGGTGCAACATTAACAGAGGCCAACTACGCAGAAGAAGCCGTTGAGGTTTTACTAACTGCGCTTGAGCTGGCACCCAATTACGCTGAGGCACACTATAATATTGCAACGGCTTTTATGACATTGGAGCAACTCGAAAAAGCCGAGGTTTCTTTTAATAAGACGCTGTCACTAAACTCCAAACATTCTCTGGCACATCAAGGTTTAGCTAAGCTATATCAAGAACAAAGAAACACTCCAAAAGCACTTGCGCTGGCTGAGAAAGCCGTGACGATAATAACGGACGATGCAGCGCTTTATAGCCTATTAGGAAGCATCTACACTGATGCAGCTTATGCTGAAAAAGCTGAACAGGTTTTTGCAACGGCATTATCACTTGACCCTGATCTTGCTAGTGCTTATTTAGGTAAAGGCCAATTATTAATGGAACAAGGGGCGTTAACAGAAGCTGAAGAATGCTTTCAACAAGCGTTCACACTTGACGCCAGTAACCTTGCTACGCAATTTGCTTTAGCCCAAGTTAAAAAAGTATCCATTAACGATGACAACTTTAAACACCTACTTTCACAGGCACATCAGCTTGACTCAATGCGGGAAGTCAAAGCGCTGCCTTTACATTTTGCATTAGCAAAAAGTTATGACGATACCAATCAGTATGATTTAGCCTTTAAACATTATTTAGAAGGTTGTCGTTTAAAGCGAAAACGTATTCACTATAGTGCCGATAATAATGCAAACAATATGGGCAAGATTAAACAGTTTTTTTCCAAAAATAGGATTAATTCTCTACGTGGCAAAGGCTGTAACTCTGCCTCACCCATTTTTGTGCTGGGAATGCCACGTTCAGGCACCACATTAACCGAACAGATCATTGCTAGTCATCCTGACGTGCATGGTGCTGGTGAGTTATCTGATTTATTACAGCTTGCCGATCACGTTAATAAGCATAATACAACGGGCTACCCTGGCTCTTTGACCGGATTAAGCCAAGACGACTTCAACATGTTAGGTGAACAGTATGTAAAAGGACTGCAAGAACGTGCTCCACACGCTAAACATATTACCGACAAAATGCCTGCCAACTTTATCTGCATCGGTTTGATTCATTTAATGCTCCCTAATGCTAAGATAATTCATGTTAAACGAAACCCTGTCGACACCTGTTTATCCGGCTTTACCCGCTTGTTTAGTAAAGGTCAGTTTCATAGTTATGATCTAACTGAGATGGGTCACTTTTACCGCGACTATCACGACCTAATGGCACATTGGAAAGACGTGTTACCTGAAGGCAGTTTTTATGAAGTGCAGTATGAAGATTTGGTTGCCGACACTGAGAACCAAGCTAAAGCACTGATTGACTATTGTGGACTTGAATGGAACCCAGCCTGTTTAGACTTTCACAAAACCAAACGAAATATCCGTACTGCAAGCATCACTCAAGTGCGTCAACCTATATATAAAACATCAGTTGAGCGTTGGCGTTCATACGAAGAGCATCTAAAACCATTATTTGATGCTTTGGGCAATTTAGCACCTAAATACTAATACGGTTATCAATTTTTAATAAACCTTCAAGACAAAAAAGGCACCCGAAGGTGCCTTTCATGGTTTACTTAAATTGAGCTTAGAACATTAGTCTAAAATTAACACTGACTGATTGGTCGGTGTAATCTTGACGTGCATCAATATTATAATCTGCTGTAATTTCAGTGCCATTGTCTAAGTTGTATTTAGCACCGATGCCTGCGTTATAAACCCATTCATCAGGTTCAATACCTTCGGTAGTAAATTGAGCACCACCACCTGCAAATGAAGATGTCAGGCTTGAATGGTCAGTCATTACATCATAACCCACACCTGCATTAGCCATTAGTAACAGGCTATCTGATACCGAATGGTTAGCTTTTACACCTGCACCGATAATTAGACTGTCAGCACTATCATCACCAACATTAAGGTTTAATGCACCGGCACCCGCTTCACTATAGTCTTCGACATTCACATAACCATAATCAGCATGCACATACGGTGTAAGCACTGTTTTATCACTAACTTGGTAACTACGTTCTAACTCTGCACTTAATTGTACATTCCAGCTATCGTAATCCGCATTAGCAACATCACCGGTGAAAATACGACGTTGACTGTCATAGTCCGATATGCCAGCACCGACTTGAATGTTTAATGCGGTTACATCATCAAACATTTTAGTGGCATAGACTTTAGCCATATAGCTGTCCATATCAATAGAATGACTACCTGATGTTAAGTTACTTTCTACATCACTATTGATATACGCCAAGGCAACACCGACATTCCATGTTGATGACACATCACCATCAAAACCTGCCGCTAGGCCATAACTATCAATATCGTATCCAGTGACATTTTGACGATCATCTTGTTCTGTCCAGCCACCAAACGGTTTAAACCAGATATGGCGGTCAGTCATAAAACCATCACCTGATGATAAGCCGCGAGTTAAATCTTGGCGAGCAGATACCACACCCGTGACCGCATTGGTGGCAATATTTGTCACTTGTGATACGCCACCCGATACGCCTGGAAGAGTTGATTCAACAGCATCAGCGACTTCTTGTTCTGTAGTTAAGCTAACAAAGCTCAATGCGAACTCGCCGGTAGGATTATCAGTAATAGCCTCATCAATGACTGATGCTGCTCCTGCGCCAGCAATTAGTCCCTCATTTGTGGTGCTTGTAAGCACAGCAGGCGCTGCAGAGGAGAGTGTAAGAGCAACATTATTTCCATTTTTAACTGCATCAAAGTTAAAAAGTAATGAGTTATCTGTTACGGAAAAGGTGCCATCAGATGTTAATGTGCCGGCAGAGATAACTTCAGCCATGCCATTGTCATAGGCTGTCGTGAAGGCAAAGTTAGGGTCAGTTACATCGACATTAATCTTGGCATTGCTTGGAAGTGTTGCTGTTCCGGCAACGACTAGTTTGCCGTAAGTCGTATCGTCAGTAACACCAATATTTAGAATACCTAATGATGTTTGAGTGTAATCGCCACCTAATGACAGTGTTTCTCCCGCATTAATAGCTAAAGTACCGCCATCAATTGTCATTGTGCCATCAAAAGTACTTAAGTCACCTACAAAACGAGTAGAACCACTGTAAAGGCCAATAGCACCGCTGCCTGAAATACTAGTGGGAGAAAAGTCATAAGCTGTCTCAGTATGGTTAAATACTATAGCGCCATCACCCGCTCCAAATAGCAAAGAGTCAACATTTAATATACCCGCAGCTACAGCAGAATCCCCCAGCTTTGAGCCAATGTTAAGGATACCAGTAGAGCCTGAGTATTGAGCAATATACATGAAACTAGGATTAGGATCTGGAGAAACTGTAACAGTACCACCATTTTTAATCGTTAAGCTAGCATCACCCCATTGTCCCACTCTTACAAAATTCTTAACATCCCATATAGAAGCTGATCCATCAACAGTTACTGAGCTAGAACCAGCGTACATGCCAATAAACCCTCCACCGGATTCGTGACTAACTTTACCACCATTTTTGATAATAAGGTTACTTGCTGAATCTTCTCCAACAAAAATTTGTTCTGTAATTGTCAAGTTTGAACCAAGTCCATCTACAGTTACCGTACCTGAACTCCCACTTCTAAAGCCTAGTGAAACATAGTCACTAAAAACAGTACCGCCATTAGTGATATTAAGTGTACCAGTGCCTGAATGTCCCACATT
>Ga0209826_1002068_pt1 | contig 13509 bp, 11 predicted proteins | sample GOMGulsemesocosm_5_FD_184637 | JGI IMG/M metagenome (GOLD analysis project Ga0209826, IMG submission 184637) | Methane-oxidizing microbial communities from mesocosms in the Gulf of Mexico - GOM15C Gulf of Mexico (SPAdes) (version 2) | ecosystem: Environmental > Aquatic > Marine > Cold seeps... | reverse complement strand
CTTCTTTAGCGTAGCGTAAAGCTGGTTCTATGAGTTTTGTTAAGGGTAAGGTACACTTTTCTTCATATATTTGATAAATGCCTTTAACCATACCAGGAAGTGCAATAGAGCCTGCACCTATATGAAACTCTTGTATGGAAGTTTTAAAATCAACATATATAGGGAAGAATTCAGGTTCTTTGATTCTTTTTTCGGGAACATCTACAAAAAAATCATACACAATAGGTGCGTTATCTTTTTCTACTCCCAGTAAAAAACCCCCACCTCCTAAACTGGTAAATAAGGGTTCACATAAGGGAGCTGCAAGCATAACAGCAACTGCTGCATCATAAGCATTTCCACCCTCTTTTAAAATATCAGCACCAGCTTGAGCACTGTTTTTATCTCCTGCACAAACCACGCCTTTCATTAAAATACTCCCATTTTTTCAACTTCAATTAAAGAGTTTGTTTTTTCATACTTCTCTATCATTTTTGTTGAAATGTTTTTTTCATTACTGATTTTTTCAATTCTCTTTTGCATCTGTTCATCTATAATACCTAAGGCAAAAAATTCCATAGATAAATTTCTCAGGATACTTCTTAGTGTTAGTTTTTCTTCATCAAAGATTAGTTCCGCATCCATTCCATGTCTTACTGCACTCCATACATTTTGTTTGAGTATTTGTCTGGGTAATCTCTCCACTTCAGATATCATGCAATATTTACAAATGGCTTGTGTTAGTGCTATAAGTATCTCTAATCGTTCAAAATCATTATTAGCATCACATACACGAAATTCTACAGTTTTTAGGTTGGGTTGTATTCGTATATCCCACCAAATATCTTTCTGACTTTTTATCACTTCTGTTTTTTCAAGTAAATCATACAAAGATTTTAGTTCTTCATAAGAATCAAAATACTGTGGCACTCCTGCTTTTGGTAACTCATCAAAAACTATTTGTCTATATGAATGTAATCCTGTAGATTTTCCATCAAAATATGGAGAAGACGTACTTATGGCTAAAAGTAAAGGAATGTATTTTAAAGAAAAGTTATAGGCTTTAAGTGCTTGATCAAAATCTTTAAATCCCACGTGTACATGCAGTCCACAGATATTAAAATCTCGTATTAATATTTGATGCTCGTTGAGTATGGTTTTGTATCTGGGATTATCACCTATTTTTATGTTGTCATTTTTTAAAGAATAACATCCAGAGGTACTTACTAACAGAGACTTTTTTGAAGCAATATGTTTAATGGATTTAACGCATTTTTTAAAATATTCTTTTATTTCATAAGGAGTATTAAATACAGGAGAATTAATCTCTACCATTGAGTCTAAAAATTCTGGGGATATGTTTCTTTGATATTTTTTGTCTAAGTGTTCATAGATATAAGCATATTCATTTGCAAGTTGCAGTGTATCTTTATATAATAATCGCAACTCAAGCTCAGCTCCAAGTGAAAATTCTGTACCATTGTCAAATTTTTCAAAATCCATAACGACTCACTTTGAATTAATTTATCTCAAGTTTTAAATCTTACTTAAGTTTATCCTTTATAAGTATATGTCTGTCTTAATTAAAATATTCTATGTTATAGTATTAAATATTAATTTTAAAGGTTGTTTTATGAATGTAGATATCGTACCCTTTATAGATAAATATCAAAACAAAACTACTGAGCTTATTTTTTCTATTCAACAAGATGAACTCAACCTTGATGTCTCCCTTGAAGAGAGAAAAGATTTACAAGACATTGCAGCTTTTTATATGAAAGACAACTCTAGCATATTTTGTCTGGCCTTATATAAAGACAATGTGGTAGGAACCATTTCAATATCATATATTTCCCATCGAAAGATGGCTTTACACAATATGTATATACATAAAGATTTTAGAGGTACTATTTATGATACTGCCAATAAGTTATTAAAAGAGTCTATTAATTTTGGCAAGACGCATCTAACTCGAGAGATATATCTAGGTACAGGATTGGATTTTTACGCGGCACATAAGTTTTATGAAAAAAATGGGTTTATGGAAGTGGAAAAAGAAGTATTACCTTCTGATTTTCCATTTATGTCTTGTGATGAAAAGTTCTACGAACTTATTCTTTAGACAAGTTATCTAAGATATAAACTTCTAATTCTTTTTTTGATATTTCTGCTTTTTCAGCTTTTTCATACAACGCGGCTACTTTTTCATGATATTCACTGTATGGGAAATACGGAAAATGATTTTTCCAAGCATGTTTAATTCGGTTAAGAGTCATTATATCAACCAATTTCTCTCTGAAAATATTAAAGTATATAAAAATTAATGCTGTTAATAATATGGATGCCAGAATAGATATATGTGAATCAATTTTAGTTAAAAGAACATGTCCTACAATGGCTATTGGAAAAACAATGACAAAAGCAATAATAGCAAAAGCGATATAGGCTCTGGCAATATTAAGTCTAAATCCTAATTTTGAAGCATCAACACGCATTTTTTCTGTATACAAATCGTTTGCAGCTAGTAAATCTTTCAGTAACACGGGTTGTTTTGAAATAATAAAAACATAATCTAAAATTTTGTTTTTAATCTTGTCGAACATACAGGTATCCTTCATTTATATTGGTGTAATTTGAATTATTCTATCGAAATATTTCTTAGTTCGTATTAAAGAATGCAAGATTTTTTTCACAGTTTAAAAATAGATATTTCATTACTAAAATTAAATTTGATATAATGCATATACTATCTCTCCAAAGGACAAAAAATGCAAGACAAAATTCATTTTGATAATAGCCTTTGGGAAAAAGTGTTTCTCTTATTGCAACAAAAAGAATCAAAAGAAACACACAAAGGTTTACTATACCACTACACAACACCATCTGGACTTTTAGGTATTTTACAAAATCAGCATATTTGGGCTACGGAAGCTTCTTTTTTAAATGACTTGTATGAGATTCAATATGGCTTAGATATTACCAAAGAGATTATTCATAAATATATGAAAAAACAAGATACTTATATACAACAGTTTTGTGAACTGTGTTTAAATTACCTAGAACATATGAACTCCAAAGAAGAAGAGATTTATATCACCTCATTTTGTGAAACCAGTGATTTGCTGAGTCAATGGAAGGGATATACCAATTTTGGAGAGGGATATGCGGTTGGTTTAAATCTAGAAAAAATGATTAACTCAAAAGAAAGTGAAGAGTTTGGTCATATCTCTATCAAAAAAGTAATTTATGACCTGAAAGTTCAAAGTAAAATGGTTAAATCAAAAATCAAATTTATGATACACCAATCCCAAAAACTTATTAATGATGATTTAAACAATAGAGACAATATCATGAAAGCCAGTGCAAAAAGTTTGGCCTATTATCTCAATGCTCAAAGTAAGCGGTTTAAATCAAGTGCGTTTAGTGAAGAAAAAGAATGGAGAGCTATTTATATTAACAATGATTTTGCCAATGAACAACGTATTAAAAATAGACTCAGAATGGTTGACTCTATTCTAACACCTTATATAGAATTACATTTATACAAAAAGAATTCGCAAGATAATAAGATGCTTCCAATTAAAGAGATTATTATAGGACCAAAAGTTGATGGCAAGAAAGCTGGAAAAAGTATCAACTTGATTTATAAAAACTTAGAAGTTAAATTGCCTAAAATAAAAGAGTCCAAGATTACACTACAGTAGTATTTACTGTAGTGTAGTTTATAACTAACGAAGTTTCTACTTCATCGCCATTGTTAATATCTTTGAAGTGTGCTCTAAAGTAATACTTGCATTTTCACCAATCTTACTCATTCCATGTTTTTCCAAGGCGGTTACTACATTTGAAATAACATGTTTATCTATTTCATAATCATTTAGATTCGTAGTTAGTCCAACTTTTTCATAGAGTTTTTCCATAGCAATAATAGTGGCTTCAGCATCATCTTTGATTCCAAAAACAGTCTGTCCTAACTGAATAAGTTTTTCTTGCTTTTCATCCATCATCACTCGTAAAAGTTGGGGTTGAACCACAGCCAAACTACGTGCGTGATCAATTCCATAAAAGGCTGTTAACTCATGTCCAATACAGTGTGTTGCCCAATCTTGAGGAACTCCAACACCTAGTAAACCATTTAAAGCTTGATTGGCAATCCACATTAGGTTTTCACACCATTGTAAGCTTTTTCTATCTTCCCAAGTATTGGCCAACTCAACCAAACCTTTTAGTAGAGTTTCTGAGTATCCATCTTGAACCAAACTGCTTGTGGGATAAGTGATATACTGCTCACAAGTATGAATAAACGCATCCACCAAGCCATTTCCCAATTGTCTATCTGATAAGGTACTCATAATACTTGGATCTAATATAGCAAAGGTAGGAAACAAAAATCGTGAATCTAGTGAACGCTTTTCATCTGTTGCCTTTTTTGAAACCACAGCAAAACTATTAGACTCACTTCCTGTAGCTGGTAATGTTAAAATTACTCCCAAAGGTAAAGCTTCTTTGATAACTTTTGATCCGTCTAAAAAGTCCCAGCCATCACCTTCATATAAAGCTGCAGCTACTAAATACTTACAGCCATCAATCACAGAACCTCCACCAACAGCTAATACAAAATCAATATTTTCTTTTTTGATAATATTAATAGCTTTGTTCATAGTTTCAATGGTAGGATTGGGCTCAACTCCATTAAATTCAAATAGGCTATATCCTTCAAGTGCAGTTTGAACTTGATCATATACCCCATTGGTTTTAATAGATCCTCCTCCATAAACTATTAGTATCTTTGCATCTTTTTCTAAAAATCGAACCAAAGATTTTATTTTTCCAACTCCAAATTGAATAACGGTTGGATTTTGATATGTAAATTTCAAACTATATCCTTTAAATTTTATAAATTTATTATAGAGTTATTTAATGATATTTTACATAGTATATTAAACAAATTTCATGCTTTATTCTACAATAACTCTAGAAATTCCAAGTATTTTAAAATTCTTGTAGGAATAGGCATGAATTTTATAGTTTTGAATATCTATTAAAAATCTAAAAACAGTATAATAAGACAAAGAAACTAATTGAGAATATGGAAAACCATGAAAAAAGAAATTCTAGACCAAGCAAATAAACTACTTCCAAAAGATGGCGGATATGATACCTTCTTAGATGGGGTTAAATTATATAAAACAACTTCCTATGGTCCTAGAGGTCCTTTGATTTATGACATCTGTCTTGTCTTGGTTTTACAAGGAAAGAAGATTGGCTATTTGGGGAATAATACTTTAGAATACAACTGTCATAATTATCTAGTGATTCCAACTATTTTGCCCTTTGAGTGTGAAACCCATGCCACAAAAGAAGAACCATTTATGTGTATGCTAATTTCCATTGATAAAAAAATCATGTATGAACTCATGGACACCATGTCAAAACCAAAGCCACCAGCATGTGATGGTAATTGTGAGCTGGGAATATTTTCAGACAATGTCACACCAGATATTGAAGATATTACCTTACGATTGTTAAAAACACTGGATTCAAAAGAAGAATCAAAAATTTTAGGGCCTCAACTTTTACGAGAACTTTTTTATAGAATTATCAGAGGTGAGCATTCTCACTTTTTACATAAAATGTTTTTAAATACAAATAATGAAGCAAAAATATCCAGATCATTAAAAAATATTCATGATAATTATAGTGAACATTTAGATGTACCTAATTTAGCAAGAGATGAAGATATGAGTGTTTCTTCTTTTCATACACACTTTAAAAAGATTACTTCCCATACACCAATTCAATACATTAAAAAAATACGGCTGAATAAAGCCAGAGATTTAATAGCAAGACATCGCTATCAAGTAAATGATACAGCTTATGAAGTTGGATATGAAAGTGTGGCTCAATTTAGTCGAGACTTTAAAACATACTTTGGATATCCTCCAAAAGAGGCAAAACCTCTTTATGAAGAATATGTTATAAACTAATTATCTCATAGCCATGGTTAATATTTTTGAAGTATGCTCTAGGGTGATAGTGGCATTTTCACCTAAAGCAGTCATACCGTGACTCTCTAGTGCATCTAATACTTTTGGTACAGTATCCTCATCTACTTCGTAGTCATTTAAGTTGGTTGTAATACCTACTGTTTCATATACCTTTTCAATTGCAGTGATGACAGCTTTTGCATCACCTTTGATACCAAATACATTTTCACCCATTTGAAGAAGTTTGTTTTTTTTATCCTCAAACATCACTCTTAATAATGAAGGTTGCACTACTGCCAAACTTCTTGCATGGTCGATTCCATAAAAGGCTGTTAATTCGTGTCCAATCATATGTGTCGCCCAATCTTGAGGGACACCCACACCAATAAGACCATTTAAAGCCTGGTTTGCCATCCACATTAAGTTGTCTTGCCACTGATCCTCACGTCTGCTTTCCCAAGTATTGGCCAAATCAACCAAACCTTTTAATAAAACTTCCGAGAAACCTTCCTGTACTACTGCGTTTGTCGAAACAGTTAAATACTGTTCACAGGTATGTACAAAAGCGTCTACTAACCCATTTGCAAGTTGTCTGTCTGATAAAGTACTCATAGTTCGTGGGTCTAAAACTGCAAACTTTGGGAAAACAAGCGGTGAGTAAAAAAATCTTTTTTCATTGGTTTCTTTTTTTGATACCACAGCTGCACTATTGGACTCACTTCCAGTTGCTGGTAATGTTAAAATAACTCCTAAAGGTAAAGCTTTTTCAACCTCTTTTGTGCCATCTAAAAAGTCCCAAGCATCTCCTTCATATAAAGCAGCAGCTACCAAGTACTTACAGCCATCAACAACTGAACCACCACCAACAGCAAGTATAAAATCTATCTTCTTTTCTCGTACAAGTTCCACTGCTTTGTTCATAGTTTCTATTGTAGGATTTGGTTCAACTCCACCAAACTCAAACCAAGTATATCCTTCAAGAGCAGTTGATACTTGCTCGTAAACGCCATTTTTCTTAATAGAGCCTCCACCATAAACTACAAGTACCTTTTGCTCTTTTGCAATATGTCCAGTAATAGATTGTATTTGACCTTCCCCAAACTCAATAACCGTAGGGTTTTGATGTGTAAATTTCATAATAATTCCTTAATTTTTTTATGGAAGTATTATAAAAGATAATTGAATATTTGGGAATAGAAAATTGTAGAAATTTCATGCGAGATTCTACAAATAAGGGAAGTGATGAAATAAAAAGTTAATTATAAAGTAAAAACCGTTGTAGTATGGGTAGTTTTGTTCAAGGTCAAGGCGGAAGTTAAAATATGAAAGGAGCATACTTCTAGTATGTGACGCACATATTTTATCTTCCAACGCAGAGATTGGGCAAAAATGCCCATACTTCAACTATATGTTGTAGTAGCCTGCATCTTTGTGGGTTACAACTATAGCACACGTCGTCTGCTCCGGATGCATTTGAAAAGTCTCACTTAACTCTATTCCAAACTCTTCGGGATTGATTAAGTCAAAGATATCTCTGTTCATTTCTAAATCTGGGCAGGCTGCATATCCTGGAGAATATCTACATCCTACATATTGTTTCATTTGAACATCTCTTAGAGTATGTCCTTCTTTTGGCACAATATCAAGATCAAGTCTTACTTGTTTGTGAACAACTTCAGCTAGAGCTTCAGCAAGCTCAACTCCTAGACCATGGATTTGGAAGTACTCAGTAAACTTACCTTCATCATACAAGCCTTTTTCATAATCAGTAATTTTTAATCCTGAACTTGCCAGTGTAAATGTAACCACATCTAATCTGTCATTGGCAAAAAAGTCTGCTAGACATCTAAATGGTTTTCTTTTTTGTCGTGGAAAACTTAATACTTTTATAGCTTCTTCTAAAGGTGGCACATTTTGTGCTTCTTCAAGGTTGTTATATAAATATTTTTTATCAAAAATATACAGCTTATTATCATGTGAGATACAAGGAAAATAGGCATAAATAGCAATGGGGTCAAAAATCTCTTTTGCTATCAAATCTTCTTTTAGTCTCTCATAAATAGGGACAACCACTTCTTCTTCATGTTTCAAGAACTTTTTACTGTCTTGCTTCCCTCTTTTGTATCCCCATCTTTGTCGATACAGTACTCTATGATTAATCCATGAAAAAATCAAGTCTTTATTTAATATGGCTTGATTTGAAGTAATTCTCTCCCATAATGGAGGCACAATTAAAGGTGCTTTTTTAGGCAGTTCAATTTCCTCATAAGGAGGAATAATGACCACTTTCTCTTCTTTTTTAACCACTGTTTCTTCATCAACTAAATCTGCTGCTAGAGCTGTATTGGTTAAATCACCTTTTTCAATTCTTTGCATAGATATTACTCCATCAAAAGCATCTCTACAATAAAAAATTGGTCCATCATATAAAGGTCTACAAAAATCATTTACAAAAGTTTTAGTTAATGCAGCACCTCCTAATAAAACGGGAATATCAATACCTTCTTTTTTTAACTCTTCTAGGTTTTCTTTCATCACTGCAGTTGATTTCACCAACAATCCACTCATTCCAATGGCTTGAGCTTTATGCTCTTTTACTGCAATAATAAACGAGTTTAAATCAGCTTTAATACCAATATTGATTACTTTAAATCCGTTATTACTTAGAATAATATCCACAAGGTTTTTACCAACATCATGAACATCCCCTTTAACAGTTCCTAGGACTAGAACTGTTTCACTGGCTTTTTCTTCTTTTGGTAAATATGGATTTAACGCATCAACTGTAGCTTTCATGGTTTCTGCACTTTGAAGTACAAAAGGAAGTTGCATTTGACCTGAACCAAATAGTACTCCAATGATTTTCATTCCATCAATTAACCATTCATTTACAATCACTTCTGGTTTTACATCATGTCGTAGTTCTTCCACCAAAGGAAGTAATCTTTCCTTATCTCCATCTAAAAGTAGTTTTTCAACTTTTAATTTAGGTGTTAAGTTTTGGTATTCTTCGTCACTTTCTTCTGCTTGATCTTCAACATTTGAGAAATGATCAATAAATTTAAATAAAGGATCTCCATCGTCGTGATTATTGAAAATTAAATCATCACACGCTTTTTTATCTTCTTCACTGATTTTATTCAGAGGTAGAATATGTTTTACATTTACAATAGCAGTTGTTAATCCAGCTTTCACACAATAATCTAAATAAATAGAATTTAAATATGCTCTGGCTTTGATATCAAGTCCAAAAGAGATATTAGAAAGCCCTAGAGTAGTACCTACTTCTGGATGAAGTATTTGAAAGTCCCTAATGGCTTCAAGTGTTTCAACTCCTGCTGTTCTATATTCATCATCACCTGAACCAATGGTAAAGGTTAACATATCAAAAACCAAGTCTTCTGGTCTAAAGCCATGTCGCTCTATACACAGATTGTAAATTCGCTCAGCAACATCTAGTTTTTGCTGTTTTGTTTTGGCCATTCCGACCTCATCAATTACCAAACATACAAGAGCTGCTCCGTGTTTTTTAGCCAGTTTACACACCTCATCAAATTTATCTTCCCCATCTTCTAAGTTGACTGAGTTAATAATCGCTCGACCACCAATTTGTTTTAAGGCAGCTTCTAGAGCATAAATCTGAGTTGAATCTGCCATTAAAGGTAAAGGAATTTTTTGAGAATAAAGGGCAACTACTTTGTCCATATCTTCACGTTCATCACGACCTGCAAATCCAACAGATACATCGATGATGTGTGCTCCAGCTCGAACTTGCTGTTGTCCAACACTTAGAGTTCCTTCATAATCATTGGCTTTTAACAATTCTCTAAAAGCTTTAGATCCAGTGGCATTTGATCGCTCACCGATTAACATTGGCATTGGATCTTGTTTTAAAGCAACTGTTCCAAATAATGAAGCCAAAGAAGGTATTAAAAATCCAACAGGTTTTTTTGGAACTGTATTTTTAATCTCTTTAGCTAAAGCGGCAATGTGCTCAGGTGTTGTTCCACAACATCCACCTAAAAATGCAACCCCGTTTATTTCCATAAAATCTTTTTGAAACTGGGTAAACTCATCAGGTCCCATTGGATAATAAGGAACTCCACCCCTATTTTGAGGTAATCCTGCATTGGCATGGACAGAAATTGGAAACTTAGATGCTACAGAGAGAGTTTTTACATGTTTGTAAACTTGTTTTGGTCCAGTACCACAGTTAAATCCCAAAGATAAAATATTAAATGGCTCTAAGATAGCTGCAATAGTAATAGCATCTGTTCCAATTAACATGGTTCCTGTTAACTCAATAGTAACAGATACCATAATAGGAATCTCAGGAGCTTGATCACTGATACCATGTAAAGCTGCTTTGATTTGAAGTGGATCTTGGCAGGTTTCAAGTAAGAAGATATCACAACCTCCATCTACTAAACCACGAGCAACTTCTTTATAACCTTCATACATTTCATCATAGTGAATATGTCCCAAAGACGGAAGTTTAGTTCCAGGGCCTATTGAGCCTAAAACAAATCGAGGTGTTTCATCACTTTGGAATTTATCACAAGTCTCTTTAACAAGCTGGGCACCCAAACGAGAAAGTTCATAAGCTCTATCTCCAATATCATACTCATCTAAAACCCAAGACATAGTTCCAAAAGTATTTGTAGTAATTAGATTTGCACCAGCAGAGGCATAGGCATCATGAATAGTACGTAAGATATGGGGTGCTGTTTCATTTAAAAGTTCATTACAACCTTCTAAATCCTCACCTCTATAAATCCATTCTTCATCCTTGATATCTGCAATTTGCAACTGTGTACCCATTGCACCATCAATTATCAGTGCTTTGTTTTTTATGATTTCTTTGATTTTATTTGTCATTTTTATCTTCTATTTCAATGTTATTTTTAAAAGGATTATATAAAAAAGTGAGTTAATAGCAAATAAAACCTTATTAAAAGCTCTATTTAACCTTGGGTTTCAAGGGAAAAAAATTTAAAGTTTTTTAGGATAAATCTAATAATTTATCTTCAGTTTATCTGCTATACTTGTTTTATAAAATGTAGGAGTACTTATGTCAAAAGAATCACAAATAAAGTTGGCCAATGAATTTCAAAAAATGCATGGTGACAAGAAAATTCTTGTGCTTCCAAATGCTTGGGATGCGGGAGGTGCAGTTATATTTGAAAAAGAAGGCTTCACGGCAATTGGAACCAGCAGTGCAGGTATTTCTTATTCTTTAGGATATCCAGATGGAGAGTACATAAGTTTTGATGATATTCTTGATACCACTAAAAAAATCAAAAAAAGAATTTCAATTCCTTTAAGTATAGATGTTGAAAGAGGTTATGGAGACACACCAAATAGAATCGTACAAAACATTCAGTCAATCATTGAAGAGGGTGCAGTGGGAATCAATCTTGAAGATGGTCTTTTAAATTCTAAAGGATTGGTTTCTATAGAAGATCAATGTCTCTTAATTTCTCAAATCTCTACGTTAAAAGATACCTTGGGTATTAACTTTGTGATTAATGCAAGAACAGATGCTTATTGGCTAAATCTGGATACCAACAAAAATAACCTTCTTGAAGAAACTATAAAAAGAGCCAACTTATATTTAGAAGCAGGTGCAGATTGTATTTTTGTACCAGGGATATTGGATATTGAAGAGATTAAGATGTTTGTGGATCAAATTAATGGTCCTATCAACATCATCATAACTCCAAACACACCAAGCATTGATTTCTTGGAAAAACTGGGTGTTGCACGAGTTAGTTCAGGTTCTGCTCCTGCCCGTGCTACCTATGCAGTATTAAAAAACATTTCCAATGAATTGCATAATTTTGGAACCTACTCTAATATTTTCAAAACAAATATTGCCTACGACACACTAAATTCTATCTTCAAGGACAAAGATTGAAAATCCAAAATGTACTCAAAGTATTAGAAAATCAAACCGCTTCTATCTTAGAGTATCCCTTTGGCGATGATGTAATGGTATATAAAGTCATGAATAAAATGTTTGCGTTAGTTGGTATAAAAGATAATTCACATTTAAATGGGATGAATCTTAAGTGTGATCCAGATGATGCATTGGCATATAGAGATATATACGAAAATGTAATCCCTGGGTATCATATGAATAAGAAACATTGGAATACGGTCTACTTTGATAAAGATGATTCTATTAGCGATGAAGCTATCGTTGAAATGATAGAAGAATCATATAATTTAGTGGTCTCAAAACTCACTAAAAAACAAAAACTAGAATTAGAGGCGATGAAGAGATAATGCAGAACTTATCAAAAATACTTATTTTTCTTTTATTATTAACTAACTCATTATTTTCGAAAGAACTAAAACTCAACGAAGAATTTATTTTTACAAAAAACTATCAAGCCAACTTAATATCATCCATCAAAAAAGATTCAAAAAAAGCAGTATTATATATACATGGATTTAACGACTACTTTTTCAACAAGGAATTTGCACAAAAATTCGTAAATCAAGGGTATAGTTTTTTTGCCATTGACTTGCATAACCATGGAAAAAATATTAAAAAAGATACGAAAAGATATTACTTTGAAGATGTAAAAGAGTTTTACCCAGAAATCAATCTTGCACTTGATATTATTGAAAATCAATATAATATAAATAGTGTTACCTTATATGGTATCTCTCAAGGTGCGCTAATAGCCGCACTGTTTGAAAATGACAATCAAAGAGTAAATAACCTTATTTTAGACAGCCCTTTTTTTGACTTTCATCTAGGTTGGGCAGTTGAAACCTTAGCCCTACCTTTAGTAACTACACTTGGTTCTTTTTTTCCTGAGTTAAAAATCGAATCAGATGAACCCAATGTATTTGGAAAAACCATCCATAAAGACTATCAAGGAGAGTGGGATATTGATATGGACTTAAAAGCCATCAAAAAAAATGCTCCCATTTATCTTGGCTGGCTAAATGCAATAAATAAGGCCCAAAAACGATTGCAAGAAGGTTTAAATATAAACGTACCTTCCTTGATAATTAGCTCAGATGTCTCAACTTCTGAGCAAGCCAATCCTAAATATCACCATACTACAGATACAGTACTTGATATTGAAGAAATGCATCAATACGCAAATGCATTAAGTAGCAATGAATCTTTAATTAGCAAAGTAAAAATACCTAAAGCCATGCATGGAGTATTGATTTCTCCTCTAAAAGTGAGAGAAAAAGGCTACAAAACTATATTTGATTGGTTGAAAAATCAGTAAGATTAGTATCTCATTTTGATTTAATCAAAACTTCGCTAGACTATAAGCTTTAAAAAAAATACTAGGAAACTATACAATGACTGAAGCAAAATACATCTGGATGGATGGTAAATTTGTTGATTGGTTTGATGCCAAGATACATGTACTCAGCCATACACTGCATTATGGTAATGGTGCTATTGAAGGTACTAAAGCATACAAAACTCACGATGGAAGATGTGCAATTTTTAAATTGCAAGAACATACTAAACGACTTTTAAACTCTTCTAAAATGACTTTGTTAGATG
>Ga0209826_1002066_pt1 | contig 13515 bp, 11 predicted proteins | sample GOMGulsemesocosm_5_FD_184637 | JGI IMG/M metagenome (GOLD analysis project Ga0209826, IMG submission 184637) | Methane-oxidizing microbial communities from mesocosms in the Gulf of Mexico - GOM15C Gulf of Mexico (SPAdes) (version 2) | ecosystem: Environmental > Aquatic > Marine > Cold seeps... | reverse complement strand
GTTTGTATTTTAACATTCACTTAAAAACAGGTAACAACGACTAAAGCCACTATTACCTGCGTTTGTATTATTTCAATTTACTGCCATCTTCAAATTCAAAGATGCCATATAAATGACTTGTAGCCCCAATTTCTGTTGCACACCCCGCATCAACCATTAATTTAGCTGCTCTGTGCGGATCACTAGAGCCGACATGATCATCAATCATAGCTTGCGCGATACCACCTGCCCCAACATGCAAATTAGCAATATTAAAACACTGGCAACGGTTAGTACCTGGAGGCAAGATCAGCGCGTACTCATTCATTTTTTGCTTTGTAAAAGGTAACATTATAGATCCTTTGTTAATTTATCTGTGTTTGGCGTTAGCCACGCTTTAAGCGTAACCTTTGAATCATTCTTTATTTCTTCAAGCTCTAGTTGACGCTTTTCTAAAAATACAGTGAATGGCAATAGCCCTACAACTTCAAAGTCCTCGTCACAAGCAAAGCCACCGACAAGCAAAGCGAATTCAAAATGTTCTGCATACAACCGCCCTACCCAATTTTCATCGGCTAATCCAATTTGTATATACCAATTTACTTTTTCTTCACCATCATATTTATTGATGGCCTTTTCAATTTCTACCGCTTTATCGGAGCAAAACAGCAAATCAATAGACAGCTTCCCGATATACTCATATTCTGGGATTTCTACCACACTCAAAGAATGACGATCACCTTCAAAGAAAGAATTAATTTCAGTCTGAGCATCTTTTATAGAATAAAAAACACCATCCAACAAATTATCTATACCGTTCTCACTTACAAAAAAAACTGTTTTCATGTTTCTACCTTTTTTCATATTATGACTTAGAAGTGGTTATATTATGACAGACAACAAAATTAACGTAACAACGAGAGAGATGTAAGAATACTTATTCGGATAGCACTTAGTTATTTGCTGTTATTTGCTTTTATGGTTTTAACTGTCTACCACATCTACCTTTATACATTAACGGGAACCCAATTAAGTTGCTGAAATGTGCTTTTGGCTGAGTTGTACATATCATTAGTGCCGCAGCCAGTTTTAACTCTATGCTCCTTTAGGGCTTGTTGTGTGGCTTGGTAACCATTTATTGCTGCAATGGTAGTTTTATAAAGAGGTATATTGGAAAATACGATTACCACGTTAAATTTATATTTATATCTAAAATTCCACTAAAGTTTAATTATGTAAGCAAAAGCCTAATTGCATTTGTTGTCTATTTCTTTTCTAGAAGGCGTTTAACCAGATCTACATCTTCAAGTGCTTTTAAACCCAAAGCAGTAACAGCATGTAAATTAAACGCTTCTATCTCTGCTTTGGCCTCTTGAGTTGCTTGTTCAATGGTTTCTGCTGCTGACTCTGCATAAAAAGGCAAAGAGCTAGACGACAAACTGACAATAGATTGAGTTATCTTAACCAGTCTATCTTTTTCAACCTTTTTTAAAGTGCCTGCTTTCGTAAGTAGTTCATTCGCTTCAGTTTGAAGTAAATACAACTTTTCTTTTTGTTCATTTTTTTTAGTTTCAATTTCTTTTTTGATGTATTCAAGTTCACGGGGCATTTCAGCAAATTCAATTGTGCCTAAAGCTTCTCTATAACCTATAGTGCAAGGTACTGATGATGAATTAAGGTTTGTTAGCAGCTCTGCAAACTGAGTTTGAGTAAAGTTAACTCTTACTATCTCATCTTGATCATGATACCAATCACGACCAAGAGATTGACTGCATTTTGACGTACTGATAGTTAGCTCCACTGTGTTACTACTATCAATTTTAGAGCCATATAACTTACCTCTATCGCCAGATATTCTCGAAAAACGAGCTTGCCCGTATGATGGGTGAGAATAGACAGTACCATCTAAGGCTGAACCTTGAGCGTTCGTTATTGCTTTTACTGACTCTACGACTTTATTCATGTTTCTCATGGCAAAGTGACCTTTCGTTTAATTATTTAGGTGGTAGATTACACCCATTTTAAAATAAGGTAACAACCAGTGATGTTGTCGGTAAACAATAAAGTTTAGAACTTATCACATAAGTCATTGATATACTGTTTTAGGGATAGCATTACAGTTTAAACCAACCAAGAAATAAGGCTTAGAGCGTAGAAAAGTTTCAATCTTTAATGTTCTCCTACAGATGTTGATAAAAATTGAAGGTCAAAGGTGGGGAGTTAACGCAATTCGTTGATATAATTACGTTATCTTATTAGCTCGTTATTGATTTGTCACATTTTAGCAATGTTATGTCAACAAATAGTTGAAACCAAAACCTAAAAACGCAGAACACATTTACATTTGCAAAAATAAGGGATCTATTTGTATTTACAAGTGCGCTACATCGAAGAGTCAGTGTTTTCACAATTATAATTGATGGCACTACGACAAGTGATAGGAAACAAGACTGTAAACGTAGCTATGTTATCTTTTAAAAGCTCAGGTGATATATTTAATGATTCCTGAAGAATATCTTCTAAATCCCATAGCTCTCGCCTCAACGTTCGCATGATTGATTCTTGTGACTTTAAGAGTTCTTTATCACCTTTTCTTTTAAGGCGCATAAGCTTGCGTTTGGCTTTAGATAGATCTAACTCTATCCAACCTGCGATTAATTCAAATTCTTTTTTTATTAATTCTTCTTCGAGCAAAGCCATGGCACTTATCCTGTTTTTATGTTGATGTCTGTGGTCATTACAAGTAACAAACACACCGCTTGTAACATGAGTTATTTTGACACCTTGAGAATAAGTACCTGTTTGCATACCACCTGTTACTTGTGGAGGCCAGCTTTGAATTGAAATACTATTAGGTTGGATCATGTTTAACTCCTTGTATTAAGTTAATTATAAAACAAGAGTTAAGTTATGGTAACTAACAGAACACTACTGTAGTTTGATCAAACTTTATTGTTCTCGCATTCAAAGCTCGATTAAGCTTAACGGTATACCATGAGAAATAAGCTGCTCTTGCATAATAGCAATGCTGTTTTTTTTAATGAATTCTACGTGGGGTGTTATTGTATCCGTGGTGATCTGCTTTATTTTATTCAATTGAACGTGTTGCTCGTTAAATACAAACTTATTGGTTAGAGCTAAAGAGGATTTAATATGGTTGATATTGGGAACAATAAGGTGGGTTGCTTTAAGTTTTACTATAGCGATGTGTATTCCTGCTGGATCATAATCACCAAAATGAACCCAAGGACGATTGTTTAGTTCTATTAGTTTTTTCACCGCTTTAGGGCTAGCTTTGTTGTCACCTGAGTAAACAAGCAAAACATTAGCGCCAGCCAATTTTTTTAAGCAAGTAAGATCGCCTAGTTGCAGATTAGCAAATACATCAAAATTCTCAACACTAACAAAGCAGGCGCAATTTAAGGACATAACATCTTGGACAAGCATACCTTGATAACCAGGAGCGTGATAAGTGCTAGTTAGATGCCTGACTTCAACAAAGACTTCTCTTGGAGGTAACGATATGAACTTTTCTTGGTTGGTGATTTTGCTCACCTGTGTTCTGCTCATTAACTTTAAATCATCGTAATTATCTTTACTGGGATCGAGGCCGATTATCTCTTTAACTTTTTCAGCAATACCAATACGGGATGTAGCATTTAAAACAATGATGTTCCCCTGTAAGACACCTAAGTTATATTCACTGTAAAATTCTAACCAAACTCCTGTCGCTGGTACGCTATTCTCACAATACATAAGCACCTTGTTTACTTTCTTGTATTGGCTAGGTGTCATACTTATCGTTTGGTTTTTATTACTCACCGCGATACTCCAGAGTAAAATCGTAAATATTGAGATTACCTGAAAACAAAGATTGTGGCTCAGATATAACGTTAATATCAAGAGTAGGTATATTGGATAATGTTTTATGCGACCATTGCATAAAACCTGAAGGGTATGACTGTAAAGAAGCTTCATTTTCAGACAGCCCCGTTTTCCAAAAGTCGAGGCAGGACACTTTTTCTTTTTTCGATAAGGCGACCATTTCGAGTAGCTTATCTTCCATGTAAGTACCAAGTTCAGTATTATCATCAGCACTATTTTCAATAAAAACCGCTTCTACCGGCTTTATATCGGGCAAAACGATAATATTTGCTATGGGTGGCTTCATAGAATGCACAATATCAGTTATATCATCTGTATAACGATGATCATTAATATTGGGGTGTATCTCAAAATGGCTTTTATCTGATTGCGAGTTTACCTGTAATGCCTCTAACTCTTTATCACTTGGGATATGCGTGTAAGCAATAGATTGATTTCTTAAATGATGGTGCAAAGCCCACACAAGTTGAGAGTTTTTATTTGTTTTTTCAAACAGCCAAAGGAGATGCTTTAATTTTGGCAAAGAATTAATCAGTGATAAGCGGCACTGTTCAATGGTGTCATTTAATCGGTTAGCTAATAAAGCCAATAAATCTGAATTCTCACCTGACATCGATCTTAACTTTTTGTAATCAAGTAACATGAGCTTATCGGTTAATCTTGATACACGAGCAATGAGATATTTATTTTCTTCTTGCTTATCGTGCAGTGATTCAGCATGACCAAAATTGGTATTTAGCGCAAATTCAATTTGACGGGATTCATTTTGTAATCCCTCGCGCATGACCATTACAAGCTCTCTAACTTCACCTAATCTAAGAATATAATTATCATGGTTGCTCTCAGCAAGCGCATTATTAAGTTGGCTAATACGAAGGTTTGCTTGAGCTATCCATTCCTCAACATCGGGTGCTAATCGTTTGGTTGTTTCTTGTCTCGCCAACGCACGCGATAACTCCATTAAAAGTGCAGAAGCAGAATAACCATCGGCTACATTACCAAGAACCAGATCTAGATTTGTTAGAAAGCTAAATTTCGGGGGTGTTTTTTCAAAGTAAGCTTCTTCTCCACCTAAGTTTACAAGCTCTACTAATAGCTCTGAGCTTTGCGTAATTGCTTGGCCTAAAAGAGCCAGCTTATTTACTAGTGGGTTCATAATACTAGCTCTGATTGCTCTTTAGTTGTATCGGTAGTATCTATACTTTCATGATCAGCAATAAATTGCATAACACTATAAAAATAATCAATCTTACCGCTAACTTGATACGTTAAGTCTGCTGTATTCATTTCAACAATTAGCTCAATATCTACCATGCCTTTAAATATAGCCTTGAGCTTGTCATCTGTACCTTGTTTAGCTGTCTTAAATAACTTCAACGTCATTAAATTATTCATCTGCTGTAAATGATGTTCATTATCTGTAATAGCTGAAAGAAACTCTGGGTAACGCACAATTAGACCGGGTGTTAATATACCAACTTTGGGTTTTACTCTTGATATTAGCACCATAAAACTAACCACTGGTTCTATTATGTCTCTGCACTCTTCAAAATGCTTCCTGATACTTATTTTATCGCTTTTGTTTTCTAGGTTAGTCGCCACTAAATGAAAGGCGCTATTACCGGGTAGTTGAATAAGCTCACGTTCAAAAGGTGCGATTGCGGCATTCACCAGCTCAAAACCTCGGCTACTCGACAGGTAAGTAAATGCTGTTTTGTTTGTGATAGGGCAAATAAATTTACCTTTCATTAATTCTTCAAGTATTGTGCGTATATTCATAATTTTGCCCCTACCGAACTTTGTTCAAGCAGTTCTCTTACTTTAGCTTCAGGTGTGACACGACTTTCATCACCGTAGAGCTTATACACGCGAGAATTACTATTTATTGCAATTATCTCATAGGCGTAGGGGTAATACTGTAACAAATCAGCTGTGGCATCAGGTAATGCACTAAACATAGTAATGTTATGCACGTTAAACAAAGCGATCAATTTACCTGTATTAATTTTTGATAATTTCCCTATTTCATCTATACAAAAAAGCAAGTTTATTTTATCGTCAGTACGCAATAAATTAATCAATCCTATATAGATAGCTATAATTATCAGGTAGCTTAATCCTGTAGAGCTAAGTGCTTCAATTTCTTCATCGGTTCTAGCTGTTTTTGTTTCACCTTTATTCTCAAGGCGCACTTCAAATTGAAAGCTCTTATCGACATCAATCTCAAGTTTGTTTGAACCAATCATATTAATAATGTTTGTCAATTTATTGATTAGAACATCATCTGGCAATTCATGGCTATGTAGAGTGAACCACTGTTCATGTGCTTGTGAAAAATCCTTGAGCGCAGAGAAGTAAGATAGGTTTGTCAGTTTACTTGAAACATGAATACTGATCCGTCCAATAGCTTCAAAGCGATCCACTACGCTCGCGGTAGTAGATGTTAACTTTCTACCTAATGAGTTTAAAGATTTGTGCGCTTCATTAATAACAGCGCTAAAATCAGCAATGGTTTTAGCAACAAGGCAATAATTCTCACGAAGAATTTGCGCATCATCAAAATGCCCATTACTCATGTATTCGCTTAATTCTTTTGTGCAAACCCACCAAAGGTCACTCTCAGAATGACTCCTTAGTGACTCACCACGCATACGCTCGTAAAAGTTCCTAGATGGCGTTCCTGTTGAATAAGTAAACGTATTTTCTATTGATTTAAAATAGGCTTTCCCTACATTTTCATTAGACAGGTAATCAGCTTTTACTTTGATGAATTTGACTTTGCATTGATGGCTATCAAGTGCTTTAAATAATTCAGGCTTGCTTGAGTCAGGTTCAATATTCATCGTGGTCAAATCACAAATAAGGTTACTGGCAATAACTTTTTCTGTTATTGCTCTACTCATGTTTTCTTGGTTTTTCTCTGTGAGTTCGATAGCTTGTTTATGCTCCTCTTCAAGTAACAACTCTTTGTTCCTTGCTTCTAAATCAAAAGCGTCCATTTCTTGGGTTTTGGTTTCTTGCTTGAGCGTTAATGGTTGATGCTTAATCCACTCTTTTGATATAAACAGTTCATAACGATCAACTCTTTCGCCAGCGAACAGTGCAATCTTTGCTTCTTTTTTAGCAACGTCAAGGGCTTTTTCAGCCTCTTGAAGTCGTTCAGAGCTTAACCCTTTTTTTTCTATATCATCTGCTTGTTTTTCTTCTAGAGATTTAATGGCTTCATCTTGCTCATTTGTTTTTATATTAAGCGATTCATTTAAACTGCTAACTGTATCGGTATGGAATTTTTTGATTTGTTGAGAAATAAGTTCTTCTTCTTTTGATAGAGCATCAACCTTGTTTTCATACTCTTCAGTTATCTCACGAAGCTGGTTATTCATACTGCCAAGATCGGCATTACATTGTGTTAAATTAGCGCCAAGCTTTTCATGCCTGTCTTTAACTTCTATGTTAGCTTTTTCTTTTTCTTCCTCAAGTGATTTTTTTTGCTCTACTAAATAGTCTTTTACTGAACGTAGTTCTATTGCTAATCGAGATAATGTAGCCTCTAGAGAACGAACATCCTCATTCAATCGGCCAACATCTTTATCGTTTAACTCAATTTCATCATCTATTTTCTTGATAGACCGATCAAACTCAGCAATTTTGGCAAATAATTCACTTTTATTAAGTTCTATTGCGCTATCAATACCATCAAGGTTTATTGAAAGGCCATAGATAGTGTTATTCGTTGCATCAAACGAGGGATCGAGTCCTTTCATCGCGAGTATTTCTGGTTTTATAACTTTACCTATAGTTGATTCAAAACCAGGGGCATTTTCATGTAAGTAATCAAACAAAGAGCCATTATCTAATCGTTTTTTAATCACATTTTGCTTTTCAATATGCTCTTGTCTCAAACCTCTTAATCTGGTGTTTTTATCTATTACTTGAGTTCGTTCATCTTTAACTGATAATAAACGCGTAGTAGCTCTGTCTTTTTCAGAAATAGCCTCAAGGTGTTCCTTATCTGCGACTTTTATTTCAGCCTCAATATCTGCTGTGCTTTCTCTATAATGAGCACTAAAACCAAAATCATCTAATCGAGCAGTAATATTGCCACTTTGTTCTTTAAGCTTAGAGACTTTAGTTAGTAAAGTTTGGCTTTTAGTATCTCTTAGCTCCCTAGAGCCTTCACCTTTTTGCTTAAAAAGTTCTCTATTGTCTTTTTGTTTTTTATCTTGTAGCGTTAAAGCGTCATTAATAAGTCGTAGGGTTTCACTTTCAAGCTTGGCTTTGATTTCTTTTATTCTAGAATATTGAGTGTCATAAAAAGCCAATATGTCTTTAACGCCTTTGCTGACTTGTTCATACGTTTTTTCTGCATTGGTTTGCTTTAAATCATAAGCCGTTAAGTTTGAATGTAGAAATTTCAATGTTTCGATAGACTTAAATTGATCCGTACCTTTTTCAAAGCCATCTTTTATATTGATTAACTCGCTTAACTCACGTTTTAATGAATTAAGATCTTTTATAAACTCATCACGAATATCAGTATTTTTACTTTTTAGTTTATGTTTGCGATCAAGAGCCTTTTTTTCCTCTTCTCTATTTGAATTTATTGAGTTCTCTAAGGAGTCTATTTTGGCGATTTGAGCATTAAGCAAGTAATTACAATGAAACAGTAAGGCACTAAGTTGGTCGTGCAAAGAAACGTGTTTTGAGGCTGACTTCACTAAGTCATGCACGTCATCACGCCTTCTATCTAAAGCTAGCCAAGCATCGCGCGAATCAAACCATTCGTTAATATCTTTTGATTGAGAGTCTAACTTTAATACTCTTGAGGGTATTAGATGATCATTTATTAATATATCGGTAAGTGCCGACTGAATATGTGAGATAGACACTTTACTTGAGAAGATATTAGCCAATACACGATCTACATTATGAATACTACCGCCTTGTGTTGGTAATGAATAACGAGGTCTAAGCTGGCGTATTAGTTCATAAGAGCCCTTTTTCTTTCTAAATGGTTTGTTGGATTGTATTATTTCAGCGTAAACATCAGGCCCCATTTTTCTAGATAGCTCAAAACCTTTTTGTTCAACCTTGCCGCGTAATTGATTATTTGGCGCGATCAACTTTTTACCATCATCTTCAACAATAAAAAATTCTGCATCAAATCCTGTATTCAAAAATTGGTACTGAACTTGTCCGTTTTTACCTGTGCAGACCACACATAGCGTTTCGCCAGCTCGGTCATATTCATAGACTAAATAGCTTGTTTCTCTTGGAAAGTAAAAAGTTGAAAACCCCTCAAAAGTATCACCTTTCTGTTTAGCTATATCACCAGGTCGAGAACCAAAAAACAAAAGAGAGGCGCGCAAAGTAACCGTTTTACCTACACCATTCTCCCCATTTAGATTAGTGTGGCCGTCAGCATTGACGATGATATGTTGATTGCTACTAATGTTATCAATAGCAATTATTCGTTTTAATTTTGACAAAAAATGACCTTACTTAGTGTTGAAATATGAAGCGAAATTAAATTTAAGACCTAAAGTTTTCTTGCTGTTTCTAAATGACGGTGTATTTCACCAATATACAATTTATCATCTTCTATTTTAAAATAGATGCGCAGTTGGTGTTGTGCCTTATTATTAGTGCCAAATCTTATGTGAGCCTTACAATCTCGGGTCTTTCCATCATCAAAGATAAAATCACGCGCATTCTTGCGATTATTAACCATGGATGATTCTTGAAAACTCAATTCTTTTTTGGTTAAAAACGCAAAACAACCCCCTGAACCTTTTTCCGAATAAGCATTTATAAACGCCGGCGATGCTAAAATACTTAATTTTTCAAGTAGTATATCTAAGCGTTCAAATTCACAATTGCTTTTTATGCTTGCTCTAGCCTTTTTAGACAAAACTATCGTTTGGTGATAATTTGTAACGAACTCGACAACCGTGAAGACATCAGGTTTTTGGAGTAAAGGAGCAATGACACTGATAGGTAATTCTGGTGGCAAAGAGGCTTCTAAAGGTATAGACGTGTTTTGTAAATTAAAAATGGTATTACGCAACTCTTTAACTAACAGTTTTTCATCGGCAAGCTCTTTTTTAATAGCCTCGTCATTAAGCTCTAAAGCTAAATCAACCTTGTTTTCCGTTGTGATTATATTGTCATTGTATTTAGCTATACAGCTTATTAGGCTATTTACAGGCGCATCTATGGTTTTTTTTATTTTAGATAAATTGTCAATGTGTTCACTTTCTTTAAGCGTTATTGTTTCACTTATTTCATTAAGCCTAACTAGATTATTTAAAGCATCCACCCCTAACTTTTTAGCTTCGTCAGTTAAACGCTTAATAATTAAAAGTGGCTCTGTTGATTTAGATGAAGAAGCTAGTGATTCTATTTGCGAGGTTAATTCTTTACATTCTAAAAATATATCGTACAAATATTCATAGGCTTTATCTTGCAGAAAAAATCCTTTTTTATCCACGATAAGTATTTTAGTTGCCACGTTGTCGAGTTCGTAATCTAAAAAAGCGTCTTGAAGATGAGCGGTTACTCTATTAATGTATACTTGACCTAGTGCGGCTAAGGTATACATAGATGGAATGTGGTCTTTTTTGAATATGCGCAAACTTATATTAAGATACAGCATTGCTTCGGTAATTAAACTATCCGTGTTGGCATCAACAAAAGGGTTTTTTGGCGTACTTATATCAAAAACTGGTGCTTTAGCGTTGGGCTCTAGTGATGTGATCATATCAGACAAACCAGAGTTCAAATCATCCAGGCTATTTACTGCCAAAGAATTAAAAACAGCTTTGTTTGTATCTTCAAGTCGAAGTACCTCTGTTATCGTAACACCACCTTCCTCACACATAGCTAATTGTTCTGCTATATAATCGAGTTGTGCAAAATGTAAAAAAGGAAAATCTTTTTCTACAAACAAATCCGGGTATGCGCCATAAAACAAAACAAATGGATCGAAAGTGCAGAACTCCATACACAAGCACCACAACTGGCGAACAGCTTCTACAATGTTTTTTTCTTTTGTGGCAATAATAGCAAAAATAAAAAAATCAGCGTCCTTAGTTTTTTTGTTAAACAAATCAATTTGGTTGTAAGAAGTCAAACTCATACTCATAAGCACACACAAATTACGCTCTCTATCGGTCAAATCATCGAGTGAGACTGTATTGGTGGGAATACTTTCGGCAACAACCTGCCACTTTGTTCTTAGCGTAGTATTGGATTCTTTATAATATTCATCAATTCGCTTCAAATAGGGAATTAAATATGATTTTAATAGCCGGTCCACATAATTGTTTCCCTTAGCTTTTACAATATCGTACTGTAAAGCTAAGCGTTCTTTGTACTCGTCCATAGGGCCATTGTAGTAATCTAAAAAGCGAGTTTGATCTTCATCTGTGAAACTAGTTTTATGCAGCATGAAGTTTTTATAAATTACATCTATAAAAGCCTCTTTAGTAAGACTTCCTTGTTTACCACGAAGCGCCTTTTTCTCTATGCCCGTCAATTTGATTTTGCTAGGTAGCTCATCAAAATACACATTTGCTGTGGGATCGAATGGAAAACCAACGCAATAGAGTGAAGAAATCATTTGTCACCCTCTCTATTTTTTATAATTAACTTCAGATCCTTTTTAACTTTACTTTTTTCTGATGTTAAGAAAGCTTTAAAATCCATCACCTCACTCGGTCGGTGAGCTAAAAATAAAGAATACCTAAGATAATTTGCGTATTCTTGGCTAAGAAAAGCACACCTAGCCCGCGCTATTTTATCAAGCCAATACTCTTTGTGGGAGTACGTAGAAAGTTTTAAGAGGATATTGTTTACATCATCAGAGCAAAAAAAAGAGTGAATGGATACCCTACCCAAATATTCTTTAACCGACATTTTTTCAATACAAAATGATAATCCCTCAGTTAAATCCATCTTTGCTTTTGTTCTTTTGGCTTTGCATATATTTTTGAATATTACATCCATCAAAAAACCATCTTTTATAATGCCGTATATTTCTTTCATTATTTAAAACCTTTTTATGTAGTGAGATTAACTAGATTACACTATTGATTAAAATAACGTAACAACACCGACCATTGAAAGAAAACAAAAAAGAGAAATTGATTAACTCTCTAATACATTGGCTATTTCTAATAACAGATAAGTGTATTGTATATAAATACAGTATGGTTATAATAACAGCACATTAACCTTGGACGCGGTGATTATTATGATCGAAACAAAAAAACTAACGACAACTTATGACGAAATAATGCTAAAAGGAAAATGTTTAACTCAAATGATGTTAGACGTTAAGCTTTTAGAGGCTAGAGCTTTTTCTTTGCCCGCAATAAGCCAAGCGAATGAACATGAATACCCTGACAAGATTAACGTTGATAAACTAACTGGCTTTGAAGCGCTTTCTTTAAATAACCGCAAGCTATTTGAGTTTAATGCACCAGATAACCATTCGTTTAAAGCAGTAAATCGTTCGCCTGGCGTAAACTGCTTGGTACTAAGTGATAAAAACACTATTGAGTTAAAATTATTAGTTGATGAGATTAACCGACTAAAAGATAAATTTAAAAAACAATCGGCTGCGCTTGGCAGCCACAATGTTCGATTTAACATAATCCATGATCTATTTCCTCGGTTAGTTGTCATGATGGTTTACCGTAAAATAAAAATAATTGAAAACCCTGAGCTTTTATCTTTTACATGGGCAAATAAAAAAAGCATTGAAAAGCGCTCTAAACACGACTTGTTAAGCATATTAGAGAAAAACAAGGTAAACCCTCCAGTCAACACGTTAATGTCACCGCAAGAGTGGCGTTTCATGATAGAAAAGGAAATAGACGCACTTACTCGGATAACAGGAGATAGAAATTTAAAAGTAATACGTCCAATGAAGGTTCAACCTATTATTAATATTGATAATAAAGGTCAGGCTTGCCCACAACCATTAATTGTTTTGTGCTCAGATATGGCTCCAAGAATAAAAGATTTACAGGCATACGACAAAAGCGAGCAAAAACCACGAGGAAGAAAAAGCCCGCAAATGCAATTAGTCATACCACGATTGCACCTTTACGCCCAAATCACTTAATTACAGGCAAAAAAAAACACTTAAAAATAAGTGTTTTTTTTCGAGTGATAAAAATCACTCTAGTTACTTGGAGGAGACACTATTCTCATAACCGTTAAAGATTACTTATGTTTGGTGTTCGATAACTGAAATAATTATTACTTTTATTTTCCGTTTAATCAAGTTTTAACTTCAAATATAATAGAAAAAATAATTTTAACCACCATATTAGAGTTATATGGCAATAATTATCTCAAAAAACAAAAAGAATTTCACAATGAAAAAACTTAAAATAACACTTACATTAGCCTTAGCGATAAGCATAGCAAGCTGCTCTTCACCAAAAGCAGTAGTAAAAAAAGAAACCACACTAACCATTCCTACGTTTAGAATGATAACTATGCCCAATGGCAAATCTTTTAAATTAAGCTATCAGGTGTGTGCGTATAAAAAAGATGGAAGGGGTCTCGTTAAAAAAACATCCTCAGATTGGGGTAAGCTTCACCAAAACAGTTATGTTTTTCGACCATCAGATATAACAA
>Ga0209826_1002065_pt1 | contig 13516 bp, 11 predicted proteins | sample GOMGulsemesocosm_5_FD_184637 | JGI IMG/M metagenome (GOLD analysis project Ga0209826, IMG submission 184637) | Methane-oxidizing microbial communities from mesocosms in the Gulf of Mexico - GOM15C Gulf of Mexico (SPAdes) (version 2) | ecosystem: Environmental > Aquatic > Marine > Cold seeps... | reverse complement strand
GTCGCTTGAACTCTCCTTTTTACCTATATTCTGACTTCCAAGATGTTGGCTACGCCCTACCTTGGGTAAGTGCGCCACGTAATGCTTACATGGTTCCAGCTGATTCAATTGAAGGTGTTAATGTTATTACCAGTTTTTCAACTGAAAAGTTTGAACATGTAATTGAAGTGTATGCTGGGCGATATGATGATGGGCAAAATAAATATGAAACTGGGCACTTAGACATTGAAACACCTACATTTGGCTTAACATACATGCCGACATACGATGGCTGGTTGACCATGCGAGTAACTTATCATGAGGGTACGGATCTTGAGGTTATTTCTAAAGATCTCGATGGATTACGTGCAACGTTGGTAGGGGTTTCAGCACCTGCAAAACTTCTTGCCAATGCGAAGTTTAAACATGAGCGAGCTAGTTTTAGCGGCATAGCGGTAAAAGCTGAACTGGATAAGTTAACGTTGATTGCAGAATTAAATCAGCTTGAATGGCATACCTCAATTTTCCCTCACCAAAAGCGTGGCTATATTAGTGCTATCTATCAAGTAAATGATAAATTCGCGCCTTATGTAACGTTGATGAAAAATAATGATTCTGGTGGCGACCTTGAAGAAACAGGGGTTGGGGCACTTGATGCTTCTTTGAAGGCAATGTTCGGCAAGTCTGATACGTTTGGTTGGGCAATTGGTGGTCGTTATGAGATTGCAGACAATATGGCCTTAAAAGCAGAATATCAATCACAATCATCTGATATTCCAAAAAATGAACAAACGGGTGAAGATGTTGCTGATACATTCCGTGTTGCTCTAGATATTATCTTTTAAGGAGAATTCATAATGAAAACCATAAGAAATAGCGTATTAATCATTGTACTAACCATGTTATCGAGTGCTGCGTTTGCAGAGGTAGCTGTTATTGTTAATTCAGCGAATGGTGCTAGCGTTAGTAAGGGCGATATTACCGCAATCTTTTTAGGTAAAACTAAAAAATTCTCTGATGGCAGTGTTGCCGTTCCAGTCGTGTCTGATGGGGCAATTACTGATGAGTTTAATAGTAAATTATTAGGCAAAACATCGAGCCAGTTAAAGTCATATTGGTCAAAGTTGGTTTTTACAGGTAAAGCGAACCCACCGAAAAAAGTTTCAGACAGTGAAGTTTTAGAGCTGATTAAAACCAATAATAATATGATTGGTTTTGTGGATTCAGCTACTGTTTCTGGTGATGTGAAAGTTGTTGGAAAGTTCTAGAAGGTAGATGTAAATATGCCCTCTTCATATACTGGAGGGGCATTGATCCAAAGTAGTTTGAGTGATGTTGTTTATTGGTTTTGGATAAGATGGGTGGGCTTGGCTTCAGAAGGCACATAAAGTAAAGACTGCTGTTTGAGAGCCGATATATTTGACTTGAAGGCGCATAGAATTATTTTGTTGTTATTTTACAAAGAGACCTTGAAAAAGGAAAAATCATAACTACTCTTTACCCCTAGCCGTTCAAATAGCCGGCTTGATATCTAAAACTAAATACATAGAGAAAATTCATGGAAAATAAGAAATTACTAATGGCTGCCCTTATTGCGGCAACGCCAATAACATCACACGCTCTTGACTATAGCGTTTCTGGCTTTGGATCGCTTGTAGGTGGTGCAACGACAGACGGTGAAGAATTCCGCCCACATGTTAAATACGGCGGTGGTAAATATGATGAGTCCTTTGCCTTAGATGTGGAAAGCCGTTTAGGTGTTCAAGGGCGGGTTCAACTGACCGATGATTTGGCTGTAACGGCACAAGTTGTGTCACGTGGGGCATATAACTGGCGGCCAGAACTCAAGTGGGCTTATGTAAGCTATCAAGTAAATGATAATGTGCAAGTTAAAGCTGGGCGCTTAAACGCACCTTTTTACTTATTCTCTGACTTTCAAGATGTTGGCTACGCCCTACCTTGGGTGAGTGCACCACGTAATGCTTACATGGTTCCTGCAGATTCGATTGAAGGTGTTAATGTTATTACTAGTTTTTCTACTGAAAAATTTGAACATGTCATTGAGCTTTATGCTGGCAGATATGATGATAGCCAAAATAAATATGAAGCAGCTGAATTAGGTGTTGAAGCTCCAACTTTTGGTTTTAGTTATATGCCTACTTATGACGGTTGGTTAACTATGCGAGTAACTTATCATGAGGTTGATCTTGATCTGTATTCTGAAGATCTGGATGGGTTAAATGCAGGGTTAAAAGGCCCACTTTCAGGTTCTCCGGAGTTCATTGCTAATACGGAATCAAAAAATCAACGAGCAAGCTTTAGTGGCTTAGCAGTAAAAGCTGAGCTAGACAGATTAACGCTGATTGCAGAGTTGAACCAGCTTGAGTGGCATACCTCGATTTTCCCTCATCAAAAGCGTGGCTATATCAGTGCGATCTACCAGGTAAATGATAAATTTTCTCCTTATGTAACGTTGATGAAAAATAGCGATACGGGTGGTGATATTGGAACAATAACTGAGGTTGGTCCATTTACAAATGCTGCTTTAGCAGCGCAGTTTGGTGAGTCAGATACGTTTGGTTGGGCAATTGGTGGTCGTTATGAGATTGCAGACAATATGGCCTTAAAAGCAGAGTATCAATCACAATCATCAGATATTTCAAAAAATGAAAGAACGGCTGAAGATGTTGCTGATACATTCCGTGTTGGTCTAGACATTATTTTTTAAGGGGAATTTATAATGAAAAGCAAAAAAAATATCTTATTAATCATTGTACTAACAATATTATCGAGTGCAGCTTTTGCCGAAGTAGCTGTTATTGTTAATTCAGCTAATGGTGCGAGCATCAGTAAAGGCGATATTACCGCAATCTTTTTAGGTAAAACTAAAAAATTCTCTGATGGCAGTGTTGCCGTTCCAGTCGTGTCTGATGGGGCAATTACTGATGAGTTTAATAGTAAATTATTAGGCAAAACATCGAGCCAGTTAAAGTCATATTGGTCAAAATTGGTTTTTACAGGTAAAGCAAATCCACCTAAAAAAGTGCCTGCGGCTAAGGTATTAGAATTGATTAAAACGAATAATAATATGATCGGCTTCGTAGATTCATCAGCTGTATCAGCTGATGTGAAAGTTGTTGGGACGTTTTAGAAAGTAGATGTAAATGTGCCCTCCTCTATTGGAGAGGAGGGCATCTTATTGGAAATAAATTAAGAGAGTAGGTTATGTTGAAATTAAATAATTTAAAGTTGTCTTATAAAATAGCCCTTATAACTATACTTGGCGTATCTACTTTTTTAATCGCCTTGATTGTCAGTATTTATGGCGGCAATAATGTTAAAACAGAATTGGATCATCTGAAGAAAAATATTCGCCCTTTGATCGATCTATCTAATCAAAATAGTACACAAATTCAGCGAATTGAAGAGCTTTATACGCAAGCCGTTGCAACGGCAGAAGTTGAGCTGTTAGATAAGGCTAAGGTAACGGGGCAGCTAATCCTTACCAATTTGACCGAAATAAAAGAATATGATTCAGCATCGCAAGTATCTATAGGCCTGATTGCCGATAACCTTACAAAATATCAGCGCTTAAATCTTGATATTTCTAAAATGATGATGAGCGACGATGTGGATTTTGGGCTAGTAGGAGCTCAGGCAAAGGTCAAAACAGAAGTTTATGAAAGCTTAACGGCTGATATCGAGAAGTATAAGAAACATATCGATGCGCAGTTTGAAGCGACGATTAATGCGTCGTTGGAAGAGTCTGACCGAGCTATTTATGCCACATCTGCAATTGGCTTTACGTTACTTTCAATTATGCTTGTTATTGCAACCTTAGTTAGCCGTAATATTGTTAGAGCTGCCGGAGATATCGCGCAGTCTTTATATCAGCTCTCTGAAGGAGAGGGTAATCTGAATGATCAATTGAAGGTTCATGGTTCAGATGAGTTAGGCCAAGTGTCTAATAATTTTAATAAATTTATGGGGTTGCTTAAATCCTCAATTACAGATGTGGTTAATGTTGCTGAGCCTCTTAATACGGCATCATCAGATATTAAGCAAAAAATGGTGATGGTTAGTTCGTTAGCAACTGAACAGAAGAGCAAAGGTATAGACGTTAACCAAGCTATGGCGACGATGATAGAAAGTGTTCACAGTATGTCCAAGAATGCTAATGATGTTGTCGATTCAACTGTTCAAGTTGATAAAGAAGTAAAAAAGGGCCAAAAAATTATTTTTGAAACAATCGATATCTCAAAAGAGTTGAATGATGAAATTGACCAAGCTGCCTCGTTAATTGGAATGCTATCCGATGATGCAAAGAATATGGGGCAGTTTTTGAATGTCATTGATGATATTTCAAGTCAAACAAATTTATTGGCTCTGAATGCTGCGATTGAGGCGGCACGTGCAGGAGAGCATGGGCGAGGTTTTGCCGTTGTTGCCGATGAAGTGAGAACACTGGCGATGAAAACATCCGATGCAACACAAAATATTAAAGAGTTAGTGGTTAAATTAACAGGGGCGGCGGAAAAATCGGTAGAGTCGATGTCATCTGCATCAGAAAAATCAATTCGTAATGCGGATCATACTCAGGTTGCAGGGGAAGCTCTTGATCTAATACATGAGAAGACGGTTGCTATTACAGAAATGAGTGGTCATATCTCTAAGGCAACAGGAGATCAAGAAGCCGTTGCTACAAAGGTAACCGGTAATGTTGAGGAGATGATGGATTCTCTTGAGTCAACTCGTTTAAATGTGGAAGAGGCTGGCCAGATTGTGACTAAGCTGACATCTTTTTCAGATGATTTACAAGATGCAACATCTCAGTTTCGATTAAGTTAGAGAGCCATATTGTTTTTCTAGTGTTAATGAGGGTGCTAAAAAGATAATAATTTAAAAGCCCATAAAATTTTAATTTAAATCTTGTGGGATTTTTAATTTATTCAAGCTTGCAAAAGGAAAAATCATAGCTAATCTTTAATCTAAATGATCGATTGTTGACAAAAAACAATTGAAGTTATTCTTGGCAATAAAGATATTTTTTTGGTTTAAAAAGGAATTTAAAAAGAAAATGAAACAGTCTATTACACCGACACAAGTTGAGCATAAAATGGGGGCTGATGATTTTATTGTCAGTAAAACCGATCTTAAAGGCCGGATTACTTATGCGAACCGAATCTTTATGAAGCTGGGGCAATACCCGCTTGAGAGCTTACTAAATACTCAGCATAATATTGTTCGCCACCCCGGCATGCCACGAGGCGTTTTTAAGATGTTATGGGAAACCCTCAAGCAAGGGGATGAATTTTTTGGGTTTATAAAGAACATGTGCGCCAATGGTGATTACTATTGGGTATTTGCCAATGTAACAGCTGATTTAAACGTTAATGGTCAGCTGCAGGGTTATTATTCTGTACGGCGGCAGCCACCAGAAAGTGCGCTTGCGATTATAAAGCCAGTGTACCAAGAAATGCTTTCTATAGAAAAACGTCTAGGTTCAAAAGAGGGGCCTGATAAATCGATTGCTTATTTAAACCAGGTTTTAGATGAAAAAAGCATCAGTTATCAAGAATTTGCTCTAAGTTTATTTAAAAACAAATCTAATTAGGTCATTCATTATGGAAAACAAATCAAATATGCTCGATGGCGTTAGTACGAACATTCCCTTTATTAGGAATCAGCAAAAAGCAGTTTTTGGTTCTATCCTTATTCTTGCGGCATTTTCAGTTATTTATATGACGATGGTTTATGGGCTGGATTTATTCATCGTTATACCTGCATCGACAGCTTTCGTCCTAGCTATTTGGGGTCATAAGATGGGTTTGAAGCAACTTGAGGTGTTAGATAAGATGCAGAACCTCATGAGCAATGTTAAAAATGGGGAGCTTTATCTCCGTATAACCAATACCAAAGGAATGGGGGAAATTGGCATGGTTGCTTGGGAATTGAATGAGTTTCTTGACCAAGTAGAATGTTATTTTAAAGAAGTAGATGCCTGTTTTAAAGCGGTAACACGTGGGGATTTTAATCGCACAGCCTTGGACACTGGCTTACCTGGTTTATTTCAAAAGTCATTACAGCGTATTAACGAATCAATAGAGGTGGTTAAAAAGAACCATGAATTGGTGGTTAAAAATGAATTGGGCGCTGCTCTGCATGACATAAATGGGAAAAATCTAGTTGATAACTTAAAGAGCAATCAGGCTGACTTGGTTAATATCAGTGAGCAAATGGAGCATGTGGTTGGGGTTGCGATTAGCAATGGAGAAAATGCACAAAATAGCACAGAAATGGTTGTTGATATTACACGATCACTCAATAATATAGATGCTAGCATCCGCTCGGTTGCTACGGTAGTTAGAGCTCTTGGAGAAGACAGTAAAAAGGTAACAGAATCACTTTCGATGATTACAGGTGTTGCGGATCAAACAAACCTATTAGCACTGAATGCTTCAATAGAAGCGGCTCGTGCAGGCGAACATGGGCGTGGTTTTGCGGTGGTAGCTGAAGAGGTGAAGAAGCTTTCACAGCATACAAAAGAGGCCGCTATTGATGTTGCGACTACTTTGCAAGGGTTTAATGACCGTGTAAATGAAATGACAGGTGAAGCAGATAATGCAGCAGAGCTTGCGGAATCAATTAAAGAAAAAGTAGATGATTTTGAGACACGTTTTGCTGAGTTCTCTACATCATCGAGTGAAACAGTTGATTATGTTTCCTATGCAAAGGATAAATCCTTTGGCCTATTGGCAAAGGTTGATCATATTATTTTCAAGCAAAACACCTATAGTGCGATAGATAAACCTGATGACGCACCAGAATATAAAGCAGCTCAGGTTGGCCATGAAGACTGCCGCCTTGGGAAATGGTACTTTGAAGGGGCAGGTTTAGAGCACTTTAGTGAAACGAAGGCTTACCAGCAGCTAAATGAGCCACATGCTGCCGTTCATAATGGTGGGCATGATGCGTTAAGCTGTAGCCGTAAAGACTGGAAGAGTAATGAGGCTGTACGCCAAGAACTTTTGGCTAATGTCGATACTCTGGAAAAGGCGAGTGGTGAAGTGATGATATTGATGGATGAAATGGTTGAGGAAAAATACTATGACCTTGTGAGCAAAGGTATTTAGATTCTATTTTAAAAAGATGAAATAAAAAAAGCCCTCTATAGTGAGGGCTTTTTTTGTTGATCTTAAAAGAGATATTTTTGCAGGAGACTGTTGGCTTCTGTAATCCCTCTAAAAACCAAGGGAGTTTTCTATGAAAAAATCACGCTATACAGACAGTCAAATACTGTCGATTTTGAAACAAAATGAAGCGGAATCAACGGTTCCAGATTTATGCCGTGAGCACGGTATGAGCAACGCGACGTTTTACGCCCTGTAAGAAGTGCCCTTGGGGTGAAAATGGCGCTCGACGTTTGGCGGCATGGATGCATCATTGATGAAGCGGATGAAAGAACTTGAAGATGAAAACCGTCGTCATAAGAAGATGTACGCTGAAGAAAAGATTAAGGCTAAGATCGTAAAGGAAGCTCTCGAAAAAAAAGTGGTAAAGCCATCTCACCGTCGTGAGATGGCGAAACTTGCCAATAAAGATTTTAGTGTTTCAATATGTATTAGCTGCAATGCCTTCGGCATTAGTGAAAGCTGTTATCGCTATCAGGCAAAACTATCGACTGAAAATGCTGAAATAGCCGACTGGTTGTTACGTTTGAGTACAAGCCATAAGCGCGTGTACTGGATCTACAGGGAGTTAGAGTTAAATTTACGTATTATGCCAAGGAAACGTATTAAAAGAGATAAGCCAGAAGCACTGAGTGTCAATCAAGTTTGGTCGATGGATTTCATACCTTCTGGAGCACAGGTAAGTGATACGTTAAATGATGGTCGGTCAATCCGTACTTTCAATGTCATCGATGACTTTAATCGCAAAGGGCTAGGCATCGATGTTGACCTATCATTGCCCAGTGCGAGAGTTATACGATCACTTGGATAAATCATAGAGTGGCGAGGCAAACCATTAGCTCTACGCTGTGAGAGCCTGTCCCACGAAGTGCTTTTGGTGCAATGGTCCAGGCTATATTAATCAGACACTTAAAAAATTGGATAATAAAGCAGCAAATTACGTTACCTTATATTCAGCCAGGCAAGCCAACGCAAAATGCCTATATTGAACGGTTTAACGGAACTGCTCGACATGAATGGTTAGATTTGCACTAGTTTGAGTCAATTGGGCAGGCTCAACTATTGGCAACACAGTGGCTTTGGTCATACAATACCCCAAGGGCCCTACTTTCAGGGCGTAATGAACAACCCATACAGCAATCGGTGAGGTACCACCAAGGCAATTACTGAAGGCGGTATAACCTCTACTTATAACATCGGTTACTAATGGGGGGATTAGATCTCCTTGTAGTGGCATAGTTAATTTGGCCACCAGCTTCCTCCAGCGTTTGATTTTCAGCCCCATAAGGCATATCCAAGTACAGTTCATCACTTTAAGTGTATGGTTCAATTAATGGAGTTTAAGTTCCTATGTTATTTCTTAACAATATAAGCTTTTATAAGCGCTTGATTTGGCTTTCTATTACTGGTTTTATTATTTTGTTTTCTTCGGCTACAGTTGCATGGGAAATAGTACCTTTAAACGAAGACTTTTATAGCAAAATACGGCAAGAGTACGGAAAGCAAACGGAGCTGCGTTTTCGCCATTTGCAGGCACTTCTATTACGTGAAAATAAAAGACCTCTAAAAGAAGAGTTGAGAACGGTTAATGATTTCTTTAATCAAATAGGATGGCGTGATGACCTTTCTCATTGGGGTAAAAAAGATTATTGGCAAACACCGCTAGAAACAATGATGTCATTCACAGGAGATTGTGAAGATATTGCGATTGCAAAATATACAGCTTTACGAATGCTTGGTGTAGGCGATGACCGGCTGGCTCTAGTTTATGTGAAAATCAACCAGCCTCCTGTTTATAATAATGTTGCTCATATGGTTCTTGCATATTACGAAAATCATGATGCAGACCCTATTATTTTAGACAGCATTAATACGAAATTAAGAACAGGGGCTCAGCGGATGGATTTACTTTCAGTCTACGAGTTTAATACTACCACCCTATGGCTAACAGACTATCATTTGCATAAGCTGGGTAAAGCTCGGGTAGCATCTAGACTTTCTTTAGAGAATGAATTAAAGCAACGTTTGTCAACTAATCGGAAGCACTTAACAAAGCTCAATGGTGGTAAGCCATTTTATCCATTTGGTCTAGAAACGTTATAGGTCAGTCTGAAAAAAGGGGTGAAGATCGTATGAATAATCAAAAAGGTTTAAGGCAAATAAAATTTAGCAAATGAGTCTTTAGGGTTGTTTTGTTTATGCTGCTGTCGATGCTGATTTAACCCCCTGTAGCACCATGCTCCCGTTTTCCTTTGCGTCGACTGCTAAATTAATTTCTGTCAGCTCCAACGTCGCCATCTAATAATTCAAGATGATTGCTATTATCGTAGATTACTTTACAGAGTCGTCTGCCCCCCCCCCTCAGCAAAAATGCTGTTAGACTAGACTATCTATATTGCCTCTATCCCAGCCTGGTATGGTGCGCGAGGTTAACTTGGTGATTACGGTGAGTTCACTGGATTTTCGATTGAAGTCAGTGGGGCATCAAAAGGTGTCCTTTTTATTGAACAGTACGACAGTTTGTTTTCTTAAAGAAAGTAGGTGTTTATAGGTGTTTAATTTAAATCAAAGAGAGTAAATATAGTGAAAAATAGTATCAAGCAATTTTTAATGATTGGGTTAATGTTTCTCAGTATTCAAGCAATTGCTACTGAGCATCCGGAGCTAAAAGCCTTTCCTTCTGCAAAAGATGGGATGCAGCGCATTGTCATTGTACTTCCCAGCAAAGGTCAAACTGAAAGTGATTTCAAAGTTGAACTCATTCCTGGCAAGTTACTGTCGGTTAGTGCTAAGAGCCAGGTTCGTATTGGAACAAGCATTGCTCGGCATTCAATTAAAGGCTGGGGCTATACTTATTATGAAGTAATCGGTAGTGATGCGGAGATAAGTACACTGATGGCTATTCCTAGGGGTGATCCTCAGGTAACAATTTTTGTACAAGGTAAGCCGTTATTTGTGCGATATAACAGCCGCCTTCCTATTGTGTTATATGTTCCGAAAGGCCAGAGTGTTGAATATCGTATCTGGGTGGCAGGTGAGAATCAGCTGGCTGGGAATGATTAATCACAAAGGGTTGATTAGCATAGTTTATATTATTGATTTTTATCTAGCTGCCTGTATTTAAAGGCAGCTTTCTAGATTATGTTGCTAGTGAATAGTTCACTGCATTAAAGGAGTAAAGAATGGATAACCAACAAGAAAAAAATATCGTTATTACACAAGCGGCTCAAGTCGACAGTGTTGACGGGCAGATCATTGTTATTGATTTGGATGAATCAAGACATGTTCTACAACCAGGCGAGCATCTTGTGGTTGGTCAGCAATTAATTACCCCTGATAGTGGCAACATTGAGATACGGCTGATAGGTGGAGAGAGAGTGTCTTTGGCATCTATTTCTCAACCATTGGAAACAAATAATCAGCAAGCAGTAATAGAAGAGACTAAAGACGTTGATCAGCTTAGTGAAAAGGTTGCGGAATCAGATGTTAAAAAGACAGATGAGTCTGTGGCATCAGCTAGAACAAGTGGTTTTGAAGGGCAAGGTAGCCAAGAAGAAGCCGTTTATATCGATCATGTGAATTCACAGGCAACAGATGTGCAAGCGGCATATTATGGACGGGAAGCAGCAGACAGAATAGACAGTGAGCAGGTAGCACGTGATCACGTTGAGGTTGCTTCAGCAGCCCCAACAGTATTAGGCATTCCATCAGGCAATAATCCAACTCCTGCAGTAGTAATTACGGGTGTTCCAGGTTCAATCGTTCATGTTCTGATAAATGGTCAGCCGAGTGCTATTACCGCAACCATTGGAGGTAATGGTCAAGGTAGTATCACCTTGCCAAAATTACCCGATGGATCGAATGCATTAACCTTTACTCAAACCGCTCCAAACGGCTTAACTTCTGCCCCACAAACAATGACGGTAGTTACCGATAATACTGTTAATGCAACAGATGATAAAGCAACAGCAGATGAAGATCACACAGGAGCGGTCACTGGAAATGTGATCACAAATGATGACCATGGAAACGGTGAGACAGTTGCAGCAACATCAGCACTCACAACAGCTCATGGAACCTACACACTAAATACAGATGGAACCTACACTTTCATAGTAAACAATGCAGCATCTCAAAGCTTAGCAGTAGGACAAAGTGCAACAGATACACTTACCTATGAAATCACTGATCCAGCAGGTAATACAACAGCAGCAACCCTAAGTACTACCATCACCGGAACAAATGATAAGCCAGTTTTACTAGCGCACACCTTTAATGTTGATGAAGATAGTAGTGCCAGTGGTCAGCTCTATATGAGCGATATTGACAAAACAGATACGCTAAGTGTTACGACACCAGTACCAGTTTTAGGACTAACACTCAATGCAGATGGCAGCTATGTTTTTGATGCTAGTAACAGAGCTTACCAACATCTAGGTGCTGGTCAGACCATGGACTTGAATATTCCTGTTATTGTGAGTGATGACCATGGTGGAAGAAGTATGAATCAACTCTTGATTCATATTACTGGAACGAACGATACACCTGTCATAGGTGGAATTGACCATGCTATTGGTTCTGAAAAAACGGCTGTTGGAGGTCATGTTGATGTAAATGGTGCCCTAAGTATTGTGGATATTGACCAGGGAGAGTCACACTTTCAAGCTCAACTTGTTCATGGACACTATGGAGCACTCTCAATCTCTCCTGATGGGAAGTGGCACTATAGTGCTGACTCGACTCAGCAAGACCTGCGACAACTAAGTGGTTCGCAACATGTTGATGAGACTTTTACAGTTAAGTCAGCAGATGGCACAACACATGACATTCACATAAGAATCGCTGGTGAAGATACGCCGGCAGCTTTTGGTGGTGTTACAGCAGGTATTCTCAAAGAAGATACTATTGCTGACTTTAGTGCGCAGATGAATGTTTCAGATCCTGATGTTGGAGAGGCAAAGTTTGTCCCTGTCGATCAAGCTACAAAATATGGTCATATTACTCTGGATGCAGATGGTAACTGGCATTATCATCTCGATAATACCAATCCGGATATACAAAAACTAGCAGAGTCTCAAACCATTACTGATAATGTGCTAGTTGGAAGCGTAGACGGCACACCAAAGATGTTACTTATAAACATCGTTGGTACAAATGATAGCCCAGTAGTAAGCTCTGCAGTTACACTTCCAAATGGTAAAGAAGACATCTCGCAAACCATAACAGAGGCACAGCTTTTAGCACATGCTACAGATATTGATACAACCGATACCCTACATGTTACAAATGTAAACGTTGATCACGGTACTATAAGTATGAATGCCTCTGGAAATATGCAGTTTACTCCAGAAGCAAATTATAATGGAAAAGTAAACTTTACTTATGATGTAACAGACTCTAATGGTGGGGTGGTTCATACAAGTGCAAGTACAGATTTAGCAGCCGTTAAAGATGCAGCGGTTATTACAGGGACGGATACAGGAGATGTTTTAGAAGACCATCTTGATCCAAGTCATCCAAAAATGTTAATTGCCTCAGGTGTTTTACATGTCAGAGACCCAGATGCAGGCGAAGACCATCTTCACACGCAAACCAATACAGCTGGAACATATGGCTCTTTTAGTGTTTCCTCATCAGGAGATTGGACTTATTTAGTAGATAATGCTCTTGCTTCTGTTCAAGGCTTAAAGGCAGGAGAAACAGCAACAGACGCGTTTACTGTAACAAGTGTTGATGGAACAACACATACAGTGACAGTAACACTTACGGGTGTAAATGATGGACCTGTCATTTCAGCTATGGCAAATCAAAGCGCAACAGAAGATGGGGCAGTACTAACAGGGCAGTTTTCTTCAAGTGATGCGGATATTGGTGACACCGTAACGTATTCATCAGCAGGAAAACTGCCAGCAGGATTTACTCTAAATGCAGATGGTTCATACGCTTTAGATCCATCCAATGCCGCTTATAATCACCTTGCTCAGGGTGAACCAATGACACTGAGCATCCCTGTCACAGTAACAGACAGTGAAGGTGCAACGGACACGACTAACTTAACCATTGTGGTTACGGGAACGAATGATATTCCGACCTTGAGTGTTACGCAAACCACTCATACAACAGGCAGCCTATCTGAAACAGATGCAGATACAACAGATACTCATACTTTTTCAGTCGTTAATGGAGCCGGGCATTTTGGAACATTAACCGTTGACCCAATAACGGGCGCTTATACTTATGCACAAAATCATTCTGTTTCAGGAATGCATTTTGACTCCAATACTGGAAAATATACAGCTCAAGAAGCCTTTGAAATTAAGGTAGATGATGGACATGGTGGTTTAGTC
>Ga0209826_1002062_pt1 | contig 13523 bp, 11 predicted proteins | sample GOMGulsemesocosm_5_FD_184637 | JGI IMG/M metagenome (GOLD analysis project Ga0209826, IMG submission 184637) | Methane-oxidizing microbial communities from mesocosms in the Gulf of Mexico - GOM15C Gulf of Mexico (SPAdes) (version 2) | ecosystem: Environmental > Aquatic > Marine > Cold seeps... | reverse complement strand
AACTATGGTTAAAACTGGCGTAGCAATTATTTCAGGCGAAGTAAGCACTAATGCTTGGGTTGATTTAGAAACGATCACTCGTAATGTTATCAGCGATATAGGTTACACTTCTTCTGATGTAGGTTTTGATGGTGCAACTTGTGGCATTATGAATTTAATTGGTCAACAATCACCTGAAATTGCTCAAGGTGTCGATCGCTCTAGGCCTGAAGACCAAGGCGCAGGCGATCAAGGTTTAATGTTTGGTTATGCAACAAATGAAACTGAAACCTTAATGCCTGCACCTTTGTACTATTCTCACCGTTTAGTTGAGCGCCAAGCACAAGCACGTAAGTCTGGTATTCTTCCATGGTTACGCCCTGATGCTAAATCACAAGTTACTTTTATTTATGAGGATAATAAACCCGTAGCTATTGATACCGTTGTACTTTCAACTCAACATAATCCTGATATTAAACAAGAAGATTTAGTTAATGCAATAATGGAGAACATTATCAAACATGTTCTTCCTGCTGAACTATTAACTAAAGATACCAAGTATCATATCAACCCTACTGGTCGTTTTGTTATTGGTGGCCCTGTTGGTGATTGCGGCTTAACTGGTAGAAAAATTATTGTTGATACCTATGGTGGTATGGCTCGCCATGGTGGTGGAGCGTTTTCAGGTAAAGATCCGTCAAAAGTAGATAGAAGTGCTGCTTATGCTGGTCGCTATGTTGCTAAAAACATTGTTGCTGCAGGTCTTGCTGAACGTTGCGAGATTCAAATATCATACGCTATAGGAGTTGCCGAGCCCACGTCAATTTCTATTGATACTTTTGGCACAGGTAAAATTAGCGAAGAACGTCTAGTTGAACTTGTTCGAGAACATTTTGATTTGCGCCCTTACGGTATAACTAAAATGTTAGATTTATTACATCCGATGTACCAACAAACAGCAGCATATGGTCATTTTGGTAGAGAGCCATTTGAAATGACTGTTGGTGACGATACTTTTACGGCCTTTAGTTGGGAAAAAACCGATAAAGCTGATGATTTACGTAAGTCTGCCGGAATTTAATATTTTTCGTTATCGATCTAAAGTATTCTAAATTAAAGCCAGTATTCTTATCCTAAGATGCTGGTTTTTTATTTCCTATAAACTAAAAAATAAATAGTTAATGTCTAACATTGTTTTTTAAACCTTCTGCCCTTATCTTTTAACTATCTGTAACAAGAATCGTTAACCAACATTAAAAACATGCCTAAAACACGAATTTATCAAAATAGTGAATACATTTTAAATGAAACGTTAAAATTATCTGATGATGCTTTTGGTCATATTGTCAGAGTTTTACGATTAACAGAAGGTGACAAACTTACTCTTTTTAATGGTTATGAAAACGCTCAATATACAGCTAAATTAGTTGAAGTTAAAAAGAAACAAGCTAGTGTAGAGATTATTAGCCAAGAAATTATAAAGAATGAATCACCAGTGAATATTCATTTAGGGCAAGGAATTTCTCGTGGTGATCGTATGGATTTCACCTTGCAAAAGTCAGTAGAACTTGGCGTAAATAAAATTACGCCATTATTTACTGATCGTTGTGGAGTAAAACTATCTGTAGAGCGATTAGCAAAAAAACGTGAACAATGGCAAAAAATAGTAATTAGCGCTTGCGAACAAAGTGGTCGCTGTATTGTACCTGAAGTTGCAAAGCCAATGCTATTTCAAGACTGGTTAGTACAAAAATCTAACGCTATAAAACTAAATTTACACCCTAAAGCTAAACATTCCATTATGACATTATCAATGGAAAACTTAGTAATCGATCCACGAGTTAGACTACTTATTGGCCCCGAAGGTGGTTTAACAGACGAAGAAATACACCAAGCAAATCAGGCTGGTTTTCAAGATGTTTTACTTGGCCCAAGAATACTAAGAACAGAAACAGCAGCATTGGCAGCGATAACAGCACTGCAATGTAGACTAGGTGATTTACAGTAAATCAAGAACTAATACAGGAAGATAAAATGAGTGTAGCTAATACCATAAAATTGGGTATCGTAATGGACCCTATCAGCGAAGTAAAAGTAGCTAAAGACTCTTCTATGGCAATGATGCTTGAGGCTCAAAAGCGCGGTTATGAAATATATTACATGGAAATGAAAGACCTGTATCTTGACCAAGGTAAAGCTAGAGCTAGCACCCAAAAAGTTGAAGTATTTGATGATGCTACTCATTGGTATGAGTTATCTGATAAACAAGATATTGCTTTAAGCGAACTTGACGCTATTTTAATGCGTAAAGATCCACCTTTTGACACTGAATACATTTACGCTACATACATGTTAGAACGCGCTGAAGTTGAAGGTACATTAATCGTTAATAAGCCTCAAAGTTTACGTGACTGTAATGAAAAACTATTCACCGCTTGGTTTGCAGATTTAACACCGCGCACCTTGGTAACACGAAGTGATAAGCAAATCCGAGCTTTCCACCAAGAGCTGAAAGATATTATTATCAAACCACTTGATGGCATGGGTGGCTCTTCTATATTTCGTATTAAAGAAGATGACGTCAATGTTGGCGTAATCATAGAAACGCTAACTAATCATGGCCAACAGTACGCCATGGTACAAGAATATATGCCAGAAATTGTTGATGGTGATAAGCGTATTCTTATTGTTAATGGTGAGCCAATGCCTTATTGCTTAGCACGTATTCCAGCACAAGGTGAAACGCGAGGTAACTTAGCTGCGGGTGGTAGAGGCGTAGCTAGACCATTAAGCCCTAGTGATAAATTAATTGCAGAAACTATTGCTCCAGAGCTTAAAAAACGCGGTTTATACTTTGTTGGCTTAGATATTATTGGCGATAAAGTAACAGAAATTAACGTTACTAGCCCAACTTGTATTCGTGAAATTGAAGCAGCCTACCCTATTAATATTAGCGGTAAGTTAATGGATGCCATTGAAGAGAGTATTAACAAGTAACGGTAAATTTAAGGTAAACAAATGCAAAGTTTAGAGAACCAATTTTTAATTGCCATGCCATCTTTAGGGGATGATTATTTTAATAAAACCGTCACTTATATTTGTGAACATAACGATGAAGGCGCTATGGGTTTGATTATCAATATGCCCGTAAATATCACTTTGCAAGATTTGCTAAAGCAAATTGAAGAAAATGACTTGGAAGAAAGCCATCATAAAGCTACAGCTAAAAAAACTGATCACAATGAAAAAATGCAATTAGAGCAAGAAAGTAGCACAGAGCAAGAGCCAACCCCTTCAATAATTAAAGACATCTTTTTAGATCATAGCTTAGAACAACTAGTACTTTCTGGTGGTCCTATTTCACAAAACCGTGGTTTTGTTTTGCATCGTACTCAATCGGGTTGGAAAAGCTCTTTAGCATTAAGTGATGAAATCATGATCACTACCTCAAAAGATATTTTAATGGCATTAGGTACAGAAAAAGCACCTAAACAGTTTATGGTTACCTTAGGCTATGCTGGCTGGGGGCCAGGTCAACTGGAAGCTGAACTACAAGCTAATTCTTGGTTAACGATTGATGCTGACAGTGACATATTATTTAATACGCCTATTGAACAACGTTGGCAAAAGGCTACTGAAAAGCTCGGTATAGACGTCGCTCATTTATCATCAGATGTTGGACACGCATAAAGACAGTTACGAGTAAAAAGTTTAAAACAGAGGCAATACGCGAAGTTAACCTCCTTACTAACTCTAAAGGTATACAGAGTGACAAAAAAAAACTCAACACAAGTAGGTCAACGCACTGTTATCGGTTTTGATTTCGGTAAAAAGTATATTGGTGTTGCTGTCGGTCAAGAAATCACAGGCAGTGCATCTCCCTTAGGCTCTATTAAAGCTAATGATGGTATTCCAGATTGGGATTACCTTAATAACTACTTAAAAGAATGGCAACCCGACTTAGTTGTTGTTGGCTTACCACTAAACATGGACGGTAGCGAACAGCAACTTACTAAAGATGCTAGAAAATTTGGTAATCGTGTTGCAGGTCGCTTTGGTTTAAAAGTTGAATTTCAAGACGAAAGGTTAACTACCGCAGATGCCAAAGAGCAGTTATTTGCCCGCGGTGGCTATAAAAATTTAAAGAAAGATAATATTGATGCAGAATCAGCAAGACTTATTATTGAAAGTTTTTTTGAAATATAGACTCCTTTTAGCAGAACCTATTAAAAATACTTAAACTCTTTACATAATTATTAAACGCTTAAAAATCAACGCTTAAATTATTAGTCAATAATCATGGTATTCATATAATAAAAAAGATATGTTATTTTATTATCATAATAATAAATAATAATATTAAAAGGATCTTTCATGATTTTAACAAATGCTAGTAATATCGATTTTTACACAAATACAGGTGTTTGGTCTAATAAAACGCTAATTGATGTTTTTTTACAGAATGTAAAAAAACATCCTGAACGTATTGCACTAGTTGACCCATCTAATAAATCTCAATTAGTTAATGCACCAATGCAACGTATTAGTTACGCAGAACTTGCTATTAAAGTTGATGCGTTGGCAACAGCTTTTTTGGCAAAAGGCATTGGTAAAGATGATATTGTAATTATTCAATTACCTAATATTAATGAGCTGACAATTGTTTATATGGCGCTGGCTAGAATAGGTGCTATCTTTTCACCTTTACCTATTCAGTGGCGAGAAAAAGAGTTTAGCTATATTTGCGATTTAACCAAGGCTAAAGCTTATATAAGCATAGAGAGTTTTTCAGGGTTCAATAACATTGACATGGTACAAAACATTGCTGACCAGTATGACTCTTTACAGCATATTATTACCTTAGATGAAATTAATAGCATGAGCGAGGGTGAAGTTAATTTAGCTCAATTGGACGCGATTAAACTTGATGCTAATGAAATCTTTAGCCTTTGTTGGTCGTCTGGTACTGAGTCAAATCCCAAAGGTTGCCCCATGAGCCATAATAATTGGCTTTCACAAATCAATGTATTATCAAAGGCAATAGGCGATTGGTCAGAACGCTGCCAAGTTACGTTATGTACTGCACCTATGGTTAATATGACGGGTGTGGCGTTTGGGTTAATAAATTGGCTGTTTTATGGCGGTACCACGGTATTTCATCATCCTTTTGATGGTGAAGTGTTTTTTGATCAAATGAATAATGAAGGTATTACCACTACTTTATTAGTACCTACTTTACTTAATATGATTTTAAAACATCCCACAGTAGACTCACTAGACTTTAGCTCGATTGAAAATATTTTAAGTGGCTCTGCGCCACCATCGCCATGGGCATTAAATGAGTTTAAAAAACGCTGGAACATTGATATTTCATGTGCATGGGGACAAACGGAAGGAACAGCCATCGTATCAAGCGCCAAAGATGTACCTGATGCAGAAAAACGTTCACGTTGTTACCCTAATTGGAGTGTACGTACGACTGAAAATCCTATTAAAGGTGTTCACATTAAACTTGTAAATTTAGATACAGGAAAAACACTGACAGAAGTTGGAGATATAGGACAATTAGCTTATAAAGGCCCTAATGTATTTCCTGGTTACTTTAACCGTGCAGATATTACCGAAAATTCATTTGATAACGAAGATTATTTTTATACAGGTGATTTATTTCGTATAGAAGAAGATGGTTTTGTTAGTTTCTTTGATCGTTGTAAAGACATTATTATTCGTGGTGGTAATAATATCAGTGCACAAGAGGTAGAAAACATCCTGCAAGGTCACCCAGACGTTATGGACGTAGCTGCTGTTGCAATGCCTGATGAACGTTTAGGTGAAGCAATTTGTGTGTATGTTGTACCTAAAGATAAAAATAAAACCCCGAGTTTATTGAGCTTAACTGATTATATGCGCGATCAAAAAATAGCAGTTTACAAGCTGCCTGAACGTGTAGAAATCATTGATGCTATTCCACGAAATCCCGTGGGTAAAATTATCAAAGTATCATTACGGGACGATATAACAGCAAAACTAAAAGCGATATAGGTTTGCTCACAAAAAAGCCCCTATAAAAAGGGGCTTTTTTGTGCTGTAAATATTATCTTAATATAAATTAAGGATTAAGCATTACTAATAGCAGAGAACTTTTGTTGTTGGTAATCAGCATCACCAAAAGTAGTGTTAATCATCATTAATCGTTTAACATAATGACCAACATTAAGCTCATCAGTAATACCCATGCCACCATGGATTTGAATCGCTTCACCGCCAATTAACTTACCAGCGCGTCCAACCATTACTTTTAAAGCCAAAGTGTCTTTTTTTGCATCATCATCACCTGCGGCTAATGAACCTGCTGCACGTAATAATAATGATTGTGTTTGCTCACAAGCCATAAAAGTATCAACCATGCGATGTTGTAATGCTTGGAAAGAACCAATCGCTACACCAAATTGTTTACGAGTTTTCGCATATTCAATGGTTGTTGTATTTAGCACTTGCATAATACCAAAGGCTTCAGCACATATTGCAATCATTACGTCATTAATAACAGTATCAATAAGTGAGTAGGCATTATCTAACTCACCAACTAATTGGTCAGCTGAAACTTGGACATCATTTAATACAATATTAGCAACACACTGGCCGTCCATTAAGCGGTAGTTAGTTTTTTCAATACCTTGAGCATTAGCATCAACAATAAATAAACTAATACCTTGTTGATCACATTGATCACCACTTGTACGAGCAGAAATGATAATTTTATCAGCAGATGAACCATTAAAAACAACCGTTTTCTCACCGCTTAGGGTATAGCCATCACTATTTTTTGTTGCTGTTGTTTTTACATCACTAATTTCAAAACGACTTTGGCGTTCAAGGTAAGCAAAAGCGCCTTGTACTTCGCCACCAATAATACTTTCAATAGTTGCAGCATGAGCAGTGTGATTAGCGCTTTTACTTAGTAAACCACCAAAAAGTAATACCGTAGCGATAAAAGGTTCAGCAACAAGGCCTTTACCCATTTCTTCCATTACGGTCATGGTGTCTAATACGTTACCGCCAAAGCCACCTTGGTCTTCAGTGAACGGAATAGATAACCAACCTAATTCGGCAAATGTTTTCCAGTTATCACGGCTAAAGCCTTCTTCAGAGTCAACAATTTTACGGCGAGTTTCAAAGTCATATTGATTTTGCACAAAGCGTGAAATGCTGTCTTTAAGCATATTTTGTTCTTCAGAAAGATTAAAATTCATGGTGTGAATTCTCCTTAAATTAAGTTTAAAGCCCAAGCACTAGCTTTGCGGTAATATTTTTTTGCACTTCATTAGAACCACCATAGATGGTTGAAGCTCGGCCATACATATAAGCACGACGCGCTTGATCACCAAATTCATGACCTAATTGTTCTGCGGTTAAATCACCGTGAACAGCACCACAATAATAGCCGGCTAAATCAATACGAAGTTGTTGAACTAACTGTTGAATTTCAGTGCCTTTAATTTTTAATAAGGAAGAGGCTGGGCCTGGACCTTTACCTTCTGCAGTTAAGGCTAGTACACGTAACTCTGTGTATTCTAATGCCATTAACTCAATTTCAATGTTGGCAAATCGTGACTGGATCATAGGATCTTCAATTAACGGCTTACCACCACTTATTTCTTGTTTAGCTATATCTTTCAACTCAGCTAAAAATCTTTTTGAATCTGGTACACCAGCAATAGCGGTACGTTCATGTGTTAATAACGCTTTAGCGTAGTGCCAGCCTTTATCTTGCTCACCAATACGGTTAGCAACAGGAACACGTACATTATCAAATAACACTTCGTTTAATGTGTAATCGCCGTCAATAGAATCAATTGGGTTAACGGTAATTCCTGGCGTTTTCATATCAATAAGAATGAAGGTAATACCTGCTTGTTTTTTGCCGCTATTATCAGTGCGTACTAAACAGAAAATCCAATCAGCGTATTGTGCGTATGTTGTCCAAATTTTTGCGCCATTAACTATGTAATCATCACCGTCAAGTACGGCTTTAGTTTGTAATGCGGCTAAATCAGATCCTGAACCAGGCTCTGAATACCCTTGGCACCACCAAGCATCGCTGTTTAAAATATCAGGAAGAAAACGTTGTTTTTGTTCTTCACTACCAAAACCGTAAATAACAGGTGCAACCATTTTCAAGCCAAATGGCACAACATCAGGAGCACCTACACGTGAACGTTCAGTTTCATAAATAAAACTTTGGGTTGGAGTCCAACCTGTTCCACCATGCTCTTTAGGCCAACCGGGTGCAGCCCAGCCTTTAGCAGCTAGACATTTTTGCCATTCTATTTGAGCGCTTTTATAATTTGCTTTGTCGTTAAATTTTGAAGCAAGTTCTTCAGTGTAAGCTTCTTTTAAAAAAGCTTGAACCTCATCACGAAAGCTTATTTCTTCAGGGGAAAATTTAGTATCCACAATAATTTCCTTGTTTAGATGATGAAAAAAATCAGTCATTAGTTTAAAGGTCATGTTGCAATCCGTCTGTAGGTTATAGTTTCACTTTACTGGGTGAAAGTTTCATATATACTTATTACATCATATATTCTTCAAAGCACTTTTTAAGACGCCTTAATATAAGAATAAAAATAGAATATTTCATAAGGTGTGTTATGCAAGATAAACCGATAATTAATCGTCAGGTTGCTTTACTCACTTACGATGGAGCTTGGGAGTCATCTCTCAGCTCTGCACCTGATTTATTTCAAAGTATTAACCTACGCCAAGCAACCCATGTTTTTAACTGGGAGATAGTCACGCCAACTAATGAGGCTGTACGGGTTTATAGCGGCACATCAATGACGGGAACATATTTTATTGATGCAAACGCTGTTAATGAGGATTCTGTTGATTACGATTCGATAAGTGACGAACGAGTATTTGACTTGATTTTAATCGCTCATTTTTGGGGTGACTTTGAACAGTTGATCAATAAATACCCACAAATAGCCCCTTGGTTGCGTAATCAATATAAGCAAGGAGCTGTATTAGCAGGAGTTAATAGCGGCGTTTTTTGGATGGCAGAAGCTGGTTTGTTAGATGGACGACGTGCAACAACTTATTGGCGACATTTGAATGTTTTCAAACAGCGGTATCCAAAGGTAAAATGGCAAGAACACCAAGTATTGGTCGAAGAAGCAGCTTTGTACAGTTCAAATGGACATAATGCAGCAGTAGATTTAACGATGCACTTAATTGGTCATTTTGGCGGGGTTAAGCTCGCTAATTCATTAGCAAAAGATGTCACCTTTGATTTTAGACGGAACTATGATTTAACTTTATTTAATATAACCGGCTTTAGGCGACACCATGATAAAGGCATACATCAAGCCCAAGACTGGCTAAATGATCATTTTCATAAAAAAGTAGTACTACAGCAACTGGCTGATAAACTAGGTATGAGCAAAAGCACCTTTATTAGACGCTTTCAAAAGTCAACGGGTGAAAAACCCTCACGCTATTTACAGCGTTTACGTGTTGAATCGGCTAAATCTCGATTAATTAATAGCGATGATAGTACTAAAACGATTGCGTTAGATGTGGGTTATACCGACTATAGTTATTTTTCTATCTTATTTAAGTCTTTAACCCAATTAACGCCATCAGCATTTCGTCGTCAATTTAGACCTGTGCAATACGAGTAATATCTACCTTGCTTTAGGTACCTTGCTATAAAAAACCAATAAACTGCTGTAAAATAATTGCACAAGATTAGTCGCCCTAATTAAAGACTCATTTCATGAATGTATTCTCGATCATATCTCCTTTAATAATCATTGCTTTAACTGGCTATATTAGTACGAAAACAAAATGGTTAAGTAGAGAACAACTCGATGCTATAAGTAAGTTTGCTTTCTCTTTGTGTATTCCTGCTTTTTTATTTTATCAAATGTCAAAAGCTAATTTTAGTGAGCAAATCAGCCTACAGTTCTTCGCTGCTTTTTACCTACCTGTTTTGACTTGTTACTTTATAACTTGGCTTATTAGTTATTTTTTTTATAAAGAAAAACAATCTCATCCTGAATTCAAACGTAGCAGTAAGGCTACCCCTAACAAAAATAGTGGTGCTTCTGCCGTATTTGCTTTAGGCGCTAGTTTTTCAAATACCATTATTGTAGGTTTACCCGTATTATTAGCGACAATGGGAGAGCAAGTTATAAGTATTATTTTCTTAATTGTTACTTTTCATAGTACGATGCTTTTTGCTTTAACTGGTGCTATTACCGCATGGGCATCGTCAAAAGGGGAAGCAACGCAATTTGATTGGTTGGATTTTACTAAGAAGACATTAAACAACCCGTTAATCCTCAGTATATTATCTGGCTTAGCTGTTAACATGCTTGGTATTACACTACCTGAATTTTTACAAAATAGCTTAGCTTTAATGTCAAAACCAGCAATACCATTAGCGTTATTTATTTTGGGCGCATCACTGGCTTTTTATCGGATCCGCCAAGAAATTACTTTTATTAGCATAGCCTGTATTAACAAGTTAGTTCTATTACCCATGTTAGTATTTATAGCAAGCCAATACTTATTCAAACTTGAACCACTTGTTGTTACTGTACTGGTAATTTTAAGTGCTTGTCCTACTGGCGTTAGTGCTTATCTAATTGCGGCAACTCACCAACAACATCAAAAGACAGTTGCTGGCACGGTTTTTTTAAGTACATTAATGAGCGTGGTCACTATCCCATTATGGCTGAGCTTTATTATCTAAGAGGGCTCTCTGGCATTAGCTCAATCATCAAATAACACTTCAAGTTTATTGTCCTGTATAGCTTGTTTCATGAATGCCCAGTTGATTCTGCTGCAGCTGAAAAACTGCCACAATTTATCACTTGAGTGAAGATCACCACGCCATCAAAGAGTTTCGTCTGCGTATCATTATGAGTCATTTGGAAATTGTATAATCATTTTTAGAGTACTATACATTTAACAATAAATGTATAGTACTAACCATCAACTTATCAAAGGAAGTTACCTTATGAAATTATTAACCTTCGCAGCGAGCAACAGCTCAAAATCAATTAACAAACAACTAGCGACTTATGCAGCATCACAGGTTCAGCATGATAATGGTGTTGACATTGAAATCTTAGATATTAATGATTATGAATTACCTTTATTTAGTGAAGATAAAGAAGCACAATTAGGACAACCACAACTAGCAAAAGATTTTTTTGCCAAAATAGGTCAAGCTGACGCCATTATTATTTCATTTGCTGAACATAATGGTTCATATACAGCCGCCTATAAAAACTTATTTGATTGGACGTCACGTATTAATCAAAAATTATTTCAAAATAAGCCAATGCTACTTTTAGCGACATCACCTGGCCCAGGAGGTGCAGCATCAGTATTAGCAGCGGCTGTAAGTTCAGCTCCCTACTTTGATGGTAATGTTAAAGCCAATTTATCGATTCCAAGTTTTTATGATAATTTTGATATGGTAAAGCAACAGCTAAACAATGTTGAACTACAAGATAAATTGCATAGTGCTGTAGCTTTGTTAACTGAATAATGCTTAAACAAATTAGAATAGATCTTGCTATTTGAAGCGACTTAACGGTTATTTGATTCTTGCTTTCCAATTTTATCTTTGACGTTCTAAAGTAGAGGAAAACATTCTGAATATTGGTAATAATATAGCTTGAATGACATTGAGAATTAAAATAGATTATTCATACTATAAACTTTTATCTAGAACACAAAGATTAGGCACATGACAACACAAAAATACTTTCCTTATGTAAACGATAAAATGTTTGCTGAAAAAGTTGCACTTAGCGACATAGCTGAGCAAGTTGGCACACCATTTTACTGCTACTCAAACACAGCAATAAGTCAAAACTTTCAAGACTATCAACAAGCATTCTCTGCCACATTAGTAGATCAAGAAACGCTCATTTGCTTTGCCGTAAAAGCAAATGGCAATCAAGCAGTTCTATCTACTTTAGCAAAACTTGGCTCGGGGGCTGACGTTGTTTCGGAAGGTGAAATTCGCCGTGCGCGCGCTGCAGGTATTCCAGCTGATAAAATTGTTTACTCTGGTGTTGCCAAAATTGAATCTGAAATTGAATATGCATTAAATGAAGGTATTTTCCAATTTAACGTTGAGTCAGAGCCTGAACTTGAGCTTATAAACCAAGTTGCTACTCGCTTAGATAAAATAGCTGCAATTGCTTTTCGTATTAATCCTAATGTGTGTGCAAATACTCATGCAAAAATATCAACAGGTAAATCCGAAAACAAATTTGGCGTACCCATTAGTAAAGCCCGACTCGCCTATAAGCAAGCAGCTTCACTACCTAATATAAAAGTACAAGGTGTTGATGTACACATAGGCTCACAACTGACGCAGCTCTCTCCGTTTGAAGAAGCCTATAAACGCATTGCTCAGTTAGTTGTTGATCTTAGAGATGATGGTCATAACATTTCAGTAGTGGATATTGGCGGTGGTTTAGGTATTACTTATCGTGACGAAAATATTCCAAGCAAGCACGATTATGCCGCTATTGCTCAAGCACAATTAGGGCATTTAGGTTGTAAAATTATCGTTGAACCGGGTCGTTCTTTATTAGGTAATGCAGGGGTTTTAGTCTCAAGTGTCGTTTTTGTTAAAACAGGTGAAGAGCGTCAATTTTTAATATTAGATGCAGGTATGAATGATTTAATTCGTCCAAGTATGTATGACGCTCATCATGATATTTTCGCGGTAAATATTTCAAATACTGAACTGAAAACCTACGATGTTGTTGGCCCCGTTTGTGAAACAGGCGATACCTTTGCCAAAGCACGCCAAGTTAATGAATCAAAATCAAGCGACTTAATTGCCATTATGAGTTGTGGTGCCTATGGCGCAGTAATGGCGTCAACCTACAATACTCGTATGTTAGCGCCTGAAGTGATGGTTAAAAATAGCGACTTTGCCGTTGTTCGCCAACGCCTAAGTTATGAAGAAGTGATCAACGCTGATTCAGTACCTAGTTGGGTATAAACCAGTAAGAGCAGTCACGAATTACGAAGACATTCTCAGTATGTTGTCTTCGTAACTATAAACTCGACACTCGCGATTCTGAATAAATCAACACCAACTCGCTTCACTTTCAGGCTTGTGGAGTTGCTCTTCAATATTAGCTAATAATACTCGATAGCCAACATTACCATATAATGTTTGTCGGCCATTATCGATAATATAAGATGGGCTCCCTTTGAGCCCTAACCCTTTTGCTTGTTGGTAATTGTGCATTAATCCAGCCATAGCTCTGCCGTCTAAAATAGCCTTGTTTACTTGCGTGCTATCAAGCCCTGCTTCTTCAATAAGCGCAAATAGTACCTCTATATTACTAATATCTTTTGCTTCAACAAAAAATGCTTGTCTGAACTTTAATGCTAATTCAATGCTTTTTTTACATGAACACGTTAATTCAATGGCTTTTAACACTAAATGAGGGTTAGCAGAAGAAGTAGGACGAACTTTTGACCATATATCCGTATTAATA